>Ga0209192_10001205_pt1 | contig 21493 bp, 31 predicted proteins | sample ArcticOcean_MG_C_11_FD_187433 | JGI IMG/M metagenome (GOLD analysis project Ga0209192, IMG submission 187433) | Marine microbial communities from western Arctic Ocean - ArcticOcean_MG_CB2_154 (SPAdes) (version 2) | ecosystem: Environmental > Aquatic > Marine > Oceanic | place: Arctic Ocean... | reverse complement strand
CTTTCGAAATAAGGCTAGATAGATTTCTAGACCATAGTGTGTTGCTTAGGAAAGGTTTTCCTTCTAAGAACCAATAGCGTGATTTTTCTGTTGTTTGCACAATAACTTTATCACCTGGGCTAAACTGCTCCAAGGCCTGTTTAAATTTTAATAGTATCCAATCGTTTGATACACCATACTCTGCCATTACTAGCAGCTTCCTGTTTAACTTTTCTGACAATACTACACTCCATTGCCAGTCTGCAGAAAACTGTTCTTCAGACTTATCAGATAAACAAGGTATACTAAAGCTATCTCCAAATAGCCATAACTTAGGATCTCTCATTTATTCATCGCCAGGCAAGTTGTTTAAAAATTGTCTAAGTTTTGTACTATCAGTTTCTGCTCTTACCTTGCCAATACTAGAACCTTCTGTTGGATCTTCTCTAGACTCTGCTGGAGTATTACTACTACTTCGTTTTAATGTGTCCATAATAGTTGAGCTACCTGAACTTGTTTGATAGTTGTCGCCTTCATCGTCTTCATCTAGATCAAATATGCGTAAGCTGTCAACATCAAATCCTAGATCAATCTTATTTCCAACTCCACTTGAACTACGTGTCTTCATTAGCTGTAGTTGATAGCGTCCGCGTTCACGCATTGCTCTACTTGTAAAGATACCAAACACGTTATCAGCAGTTTGTATCTTACTCAGTCCACCTGATATATGCGAGTGATCAAATTCAATTTCTTCTACTGCACCACGGTTCAACTGTGCTGCTGTAACAAATACTGTTTGTAATTCCATTGCTAGATTACGTAACTCTTCTGATACGTACTTGTCTTTGATGTACAAGTTCTCTGCACTTACTTTAGCACCATTCGGCATAAGCAAATCTAGATAATCAATTAGTAGTACGTCTATCTTACGTCCTGTTTTAATTTCGTATTCTTTAATGTAACTACGTATGTCATTAGGCGTTTTACCTGAAGGCATATACTTAACCTGAAACGCCCCACTCTTCTTGCCTATCATCTTAACTTTTAATTCTACTTCATCAATGTTCTTAAAGATATCACGTGTGCTAATCTCTGTTAGCATACTGTCAACACGCATACTAACTAAGTTCTCACTAAGTTCTAATGTTAGGTATAGTACGTTCATACCTTTCTGTGCAAAGTTTACACCTAGGTTAGCTAAGAACAAACTCTTACCTGCACCTGATCCACCTGCAAATATATTAAGCTCACCTCTGTTAAATCCACCAAACAGTTTCTTATCTAATGCAGCCCAGCCTGTGCTTACTTGTCCGTTGTTATCTTTAATAGCTTCTAGTCTAGCCCTAGGATCATCAAAGTAGTTTGTACCCAAGTCTTTTTGTAATCCAATTTGGACAGCCTTCTTAACTAAATCTTCTACTGGTCCATAGTCGCCACTTTCAAGTAAGTCTGCACTTTTAAGTATTGCTGCTTCTAATGCTTTGTGTCTACTAAACGTTTCAAACTCTAATAGCAACCAATCATAATGATTTTCTTGCAACGGTGCGTCGGGTGCTGCTAAGTTTGCATTTGTTGCTGCATTAATCATATCAAACGTAGGAAGTGCATTATGATCACTTACATAATTAGTTAGGAACTTTGCTGGTTCCTGTAAGCGTCTATCAAATGCCATTGGGTCAAACACAGCCTGACACCGAACGAAGCTCTCAGCATCAGTCAGCATCATTTCTAGATATACTTTTTGTATATCATGTCCATAGTCTGTGTTCTGTCTAGTTGCCATCTTTTATTTTTTTCTCTGCCTTCGTTAACTTATTGTTCCAAGTGATGTTACTAATACCAAGTTCAGACGGCATAGGTTTTGTTTTTCCTACAGTGACTTTGTTTTTCTTAAGCCACTCGTCCATCATTTTTTTATCTTCTTCAGATATTTTATCATTTATTCCCATACTTTATTATACTGCCTTATACCATTGGTTGTCAAGTATTATCTTGGTTTTTGTTTGTGCTAGTACTGCTCCAATACACGACCCAGGATCGCCTGGGTTCGTAGGTACCCACACGTTCTTCCATTTACGCTTAATCTTTTTTACTGCTTGTTGATTAAGTGCGCCACCACCTGCTAATGCTAGATGTGGAGATTGTGTTTTTTCTTTAGCCCAATCAGATAAGTGTTTGAGGCTAAGTTCAAATATACGTTGGGTGGCGGCTGCAATGTCACACATATCTTGTTCTGTTTGTAGCTCTGGTCTCCACCACATGCACCCTCTATGTAAATTTTCTCTCATCTTAATAGTAGGGTTACCTTTATTAGGTGGCCTAATGATTTCAGTTAGTATCTTTTTACTAAGCCTTTTATAGTTACCTTTCTTAGACATCTGAGTAACTAGGTGTTCATCACATTGTGGAACTAATCCCATACGCTGTGTCATCGCACTATAGAAAAGTCCTAAGCTATGTGGGTAGCCCTGACTATGTATCTTCTTTAGCTTATTGTTCTTTCCATGCCATATAGTTAGGGTTTCAAACTCTCCAATACTGTCTATCACAATTACAGCACAGTCGTCATGTGGTTGTGTGTAATACGCATAGGCCGCATGACTTAAATGGTGTTGGGTATATTTAATTGGTGCAGTAATATCCCATTGCATAAGATACTTTTTAATATTGTTCTCGTTATACAACCAACCCTGTCCTGCCCGCCATTGTCGTAATGTCTTTAGCACCGGACGTTCGTACCATTGTATCTTTAAAGGTGGTCCAAAAGTTTGTCTAGCTGATTCGATCTGTGTCCAATTAAAGTTAGGATCGTTTTGAACTTGACTGTAGTCTTTAGCTAGGCTTGCATGTAACAGTTTTGTTTTAGGAAAGTTACTAAGCCCAGTAGTCCTTGTTTCAAAAACTGCTAAACTAGCGTCGTGACTATTACCAACCATACCCCAATGTATCATATCATTACCATATTATTAATTAAATTTTTTTCCATTATTTGTATATAAAGGGATCTGCTTCTCTAAGTTTTTTCATTTTCTTTTTAAATCGAATATGATCACGTATTGTAACATACGGCCAGGTAAAGAAATTTATTATTTTTCTTATTAATTGAACCATTTTTTCTCCTTAAGTCTAATTTTCAAAGGACTAGTTTCAGCTGCACTTACTATTCTATGCAATGCGTATAACCTTCCGTGTTTATTAACTGCGTCCCCAATATCATTTATACCTACTTCCCAGTCTGGTAAACTTACTCCCCAACCAAGCTCAATTGCTTGTTCGATTAATTTCTTTCCGGCTTCGTCTCTATCCGGAACAACTATTACATCTTTACTTAACCGATTAATCAACATAGCCTGTTGATCTTTGATTTCACTTCCGAGTAATGCAACACCGTCTACATGTAACGCATCAATAGGGCCTTCGCATACAACGACAAATATCTTTTGTGGGCGTTGTTCATCTAAGTTAAACACATAGCCAGGTTGCTGTTCAGACATATATTTGTACTTGCTATCTGCTTGTATAGTCCTAGCTGTCCATCCTACAATACGTTTGTCATAATAAAATGGAACTATAAGACGATCTCGATAACCAAGGCTAGAAGACCAATAGTATTCTGTGTCGTCAACATGTAAGTTACGTGTTGACATATATTCAAGTATAGCTAAGTTATGTTTGTTGAAGTCAGTAATGTCTGTTAACTTAATAGCATTATCAGGTAAGGGGACTGTTTCAAATGTAGGTAATTCAACTAGTTTCTGTTGTACATGTATACCTTCGTTTTCCTGCATAACCTGTAATGCAAGTTTATTAATTACATCATCTGGTGCATGTAGCCATTGCAATAGACTACGAAGTTTAAATGATATATTGCGACCAGGTTGCCAGCTGGCCTTAAACCCACAGTTAAAACAATGATAACTTATATGTTCACCTTCTTGGATAACGCCGCCACGTTGTCTATTGTCTAGCGACTGGCCGTTGTGCTGGCAACAGGGAGCATTGAAAGAAACCCAACCACTAGGTGTTGTTTTACGCTTTTGCGGAAGGTATGTCAGAACTGTTTCTATTACTATACTCATAGTAATATTATAGCACCTTACTAGTTAAAAGTCAATCAGTTTCGGACAAGTATTTTGGTTATTTTATCTGCAGGGTTAGCTGTTGTTTTAAATCTTAAATGGTTGAATACACCATTAAAGTTTACAGGGATAGGTGTAGTTTCTGCACCAGTAAATGTAACAGTTGCTACATCACCCCAAGCAGTTGATTCTGTTACTGAGCTATCTAATGTAGCTTGTGCAATAACATCTCCAATATACGAACTGGTATAAATTGAAGCAGTGTGTAATGCATCGTTGCCGTTAATAGCAGGTTCAGCAGTTTTTGATTCGCTAAAGAATATTGTGCTTTGTACATTTTCTTGTTGGAACTGCGTAAAACTATACGAGTCGCTTGGACCTGGTCTTGCTCCACTGTCAACAAACATAACTCCAGAGTTTCCAAAGTCAGTATCAGAATAAGTTAACGTGTTAATATTACTTGCATCTTGTAAAACTATGTTGTAACTTAGGTACTGTGTATCAACTCCAAGCAAATCATTCTCAGCAATAGTTACAGAAAATAATCCTCTTGTTGCAGCACTGTCATCACCTACTATTGCAACTCCGTCGTGTTCTATAATAAGTTTTTTATTTTCATCAAATGCTACAAACTTAGGAGTAAGTCCACTAATTGATAATGGTTTTTGATCTGGGTTTAAAACCCTAAATTGTAATATGTTATCTATATTTTTATATATTTTTATGTTTCTTTGATACACTGGTTTATACTCCGTGATGAATCCAGCCACATTGGCTATGATCGTGGTTCTGTTAGTTGCTAAATATCTAGGTATTAACTGCGTCATATATATATTTATCGGATAACAAAGAGAATAATGCTACTTAAAGATATAGAAGAAAATTACCCGTTTATTAGTATTGCTACATACGGCGGTGCTGAATATGTAGGTATAATAGTAAATCAGGATCAACACGTAACATCTATGTATGTGTATACGACTCTTAATTCTGATGTGCATAAACAAGTGTTTTTAGATTTAGGAGAAATATGGTGGTGGGAATCGAATAGACTAATTCCAGTTAACATATTTTTAAGAGCTGAGTTCGAACCGTTTCAGTATGCTCTTATGACAATGAACTCTAAAGATGTTAAAGTAACTGTAGGACCATGTGTTAACTTAGGAAATCTTTCAATTAAACGTATAAAACGTAAATCAGTACAACTTGTAAGACGACCTAAGAAATAGTATACTTAATGTATCTATAATAGATGTAATCAAATATTATAAAGTTAAGAAATATACCAATTGGTGAAATTGAAAATCCTAATACAAACGGTATTAGAAACATATAAAAAAATAATTTCCATACATATCCGAGAGCAAACTTTTCAGGAACATTATAAGTTAACCAAGGTCCTACATTAGGCTTCTTGGGTTTTCTATAATCAACAACTTCATACTGCATTATTTAAACTTTCTATCAATCCATTTTTTGAATGTATATACTATACATATTAATACTAATAGTCCTGATATAACAATAGCTTCTGCAACTATATCTCCTGAGCTATTATCAACCTCAATTCCTTTTTCAGATATTACAATCCTACAATTTTCGCAAGGGGTTTCGTTCACTATCGGTTCTCCCACTGTTCCTTAGTAAGTACAATGTACCAAGCACGGTACGGTTTATCCATAGAAAATAGTCTTTGATTATCTTCTAATCTCTTCATTGGCCACCACAAGAACGGCTGTACGCTTTCAGGAAACAACTTTTTACTTTTTAAATTTTGATAATTTGTTTTCCAAAAAATACGATCACAGTATTGAAATATGTCATTAAGAAAAAATTCATAATCAAATTTTTCAAGATCTTTCATTTCTTCTCGATCAAACACTGTTCTAGTCATGGTAATCATATCGTAATGTTTTGGAAGTACAATTGGTATTTTGTTTTTTATTTCACACATGTGTCTTGGTGTTTTCATGTGTGCAAATATTTCTTGATACATTCCGCCAACAAATGTTTCTTCTATATCAGTTGCTTCAACTGTAATATCTAAATGCTCAATGTTCTCTAATATCACTCCAAGCAGGCCAACACCGGCGCCGATGTCAAGCACTGTGTTAACATCTGTTAAGTCCATATGTTCTATACAAAATTGTTTTTCGTTATAGTAATTCCAAAAGTTCTTTGAATACTTATACCCAATGTCATTTAGTTTATTACCTTCTGCGTCTTTCCAATTTCTCTTTTGTATGTCTGCTAATACAGTTCTATACTCGTCAATTTCCACTAGTTAGATCCTCGCATAATAAATTCATATGTACTACACACACCATTGCATAGCTAACTGCATGTGCTTTCTTAAAGAAGTAATTACCATCAGTTGGCTTAGTCCATACTTCGTTGTGTATCTTGTCCCAGCTCTCGTTCGCTAGATATCTCTTGGCTGGTCGTATTATTGCTAATGTCGCAGCTAATTCTTTGATCGAAGTAGGCTTCAATTGTTTTAATAGACTGCTGTGCCCGTTTAGATGAAATACTTTTTCGCTGAAGTCCGTGTGTTCCAGTAGTTGCCATAATGGTTCCTTCTCCATAAGCTGTGTTAAGTGTTCTTGATCTTTTACTTCTTTGTATATACTTACATTTAGAAAGTCTAATTTAAAGTAGCCCCGATCTTCTGCATCTTTGTAGTTAATAGTAGATAAGTTATCCACAGGGTTGTGTGGTACTTCAGTAACATAAACTCCGGTGTTATGTTTCTTTCCAGTATCTAGTTTTGCAACCCTATGATTAATTAATGATAGGACAATGTTTCTGTCGGCAAAGTCTATATCAATATCAGGCATTAATATTCCTTAGTTTACTTGCTTTTTTTTGTGCCATATCCCATTTAAGTTTTGATACTCTATCTTTAAATGTAACACCTTGTAAATGATCCCATTCATGTAGAAAGCACTTAGCTGAGTATCCAATGACCTTAGTACTTATTTCTTTTAAATTTTCATCATAATATTTTACAAGTATTTCTTTAGGTCGCTTAACTTTTACATATACGTTTGGAAAACTTAAACAACCTTCAGTGTCTATTACTGTTTCTTCTGTATGTTGTAGTACCTCAGGATTAATACATATAATAGCATTATTAGCATTCTCTCCCATTACAAATACTTGAGCATTTAATCCAATTTGATTTGCACTCAGTCCAATACCTTTACTAGCTAACATTAAGTCAACCATTTGTTTTTTTAATTCTTTTGGATCAAACCCGGGATTTAATAAGTCTACCTCGTTTACTTTTTTATCTAAGAAGTCGTCTGGGTATTTAATTAATTTCATAATTTTATTACCACCCCATTATCATTTTTGTTTCTTCTGACACACTGTCCATAGTAAATGGAGGATCAAATGTAGTTATCACCTCAACGTTAAGAACCTCTGGTGCATACCCTGCACCTGTTATATCACTAACGATCTGATCTGCAAATGGACAAAATGCACTAGTTAATGTATGAGTAATTTCTACCCAAAAGTCTTCTTGATTAATTTTAATATCATATATTAATCCTAGATCATATATGTTAATACTAATCTCTGGATCAAATACTTCACGTAAATTTGCTATAATTTGTTCTTTGTCTATCATAGTTTACTTTCCTTTACAACTTCTTTAACTGTTTCTACGTCTGACTTTTGTCGACTAAACCTTATTGCCCAATGACTTGGATCCATAATATTATAAACCATTCCAAGTTGCTCATCGTTAAATTTGCCTAGCATTTCTTTTCCGCTTTTACAATTTAATATAATCCACGGACTTATTTTGCCATCTTTAATATGCCAAATTGCTCTGTTTAAACTTACGTAATTAAAATAATGATTCCATTGGCTATTGTTTTCGTCTGCCCATTCCATCATATTTATAATGGAACGTTCTACTGCCGTTTGCATTGCTTCTTTTCTAATTAACTCCAAAGCATATTTTTCATACAATTCTTCTTTGCACCAATGGTCTAATTTTACTCCGCTTTTTACTACGTACTCAATATACTTTTCTGGGTATAATGGTTTGACGTTTGATATAAAACTACCAAACTTTACAAATGCATTATAGTATTGACTTTTGCAAAAATCTTCATAAGACTTTTCAGTTTTTGCACCCATGCTTATTTGATAAAATTTATTAAATGTAATTAATCCTAACTGTACACGTTTTTCATTCTTCTGTAATGCTCTACGTTTTTGTTCACACATGTGTACTGCAAGCGTCTTTTCCTTCATGTAGCCTGTCTTACAATATTCACATACAAATGGTTTATTAGAACTTAACATTTTCAATCCCGTGTTCGTCTGCAAGTTGTTTAAGTTCTTTTTTTGTAGATATTGTAGCAAGTAATTCCACCTCATGTTGTTTCATATTAGGATACATTTGTTCTAAGAATTTAAGTATAGCATTGTTATTACCTGTTTTTTTCTTAAAACCAATATACGGATGAAATTTAATTTTACCCCAGGAACCACTCATACATAGTAACTGCCACATTAACTCTTGGTGTCCGTTTTCTTTGCCAACACCAATAATATTAAAATTTTTATTATAGTACTCGTTAGTTTTAAATATAGCAAGTTCTTGATCTTCTCGACTACCTTGAACTGCACTAACATATCTATTTAATAACCAAAAGCTAACTTGCTTCTTTTCTTCAACAGACAATTCTTTCCAAACATTCTTAGCATTCATATCAATTGCCGCAAGTATGTCTTTTATTGGGAGTTTAGTCTGTGCCATTCAATTAGGTCCTCTGGTGTGTTAATTTCCATTCCAGTAAATTCTGTTTCAAATACTGACATAGTATAATTATTTTGCAACCAACGAAGTTGCTCTAGTTTCTCAATACGTTCTTCTTCAAATTGATGTAGTGACGGATACGTAGCTAATGCCTTACAGGTATATCCATACACACCTAAATGGTGAGCACCGTATTCTAATCCGGCTCTACAAAACCAATGAGCACTATCATGTGTATGTATTAGTTTAACACTATTAGGATCTTTTTGCAAGTCCTTATTCATCTTAGTATAAACTGTTGTAATTGGTGATTCATTTACTGAAAGTCCATAAGCAACTTTCTTAATGATATCAACTGTAATGTCAGGCATGTCTCCCTGCACATTAATAATTGCGTCATAATTATTAATATGTGGAAAGGCTGCACATCGCTCAGTGCCGTTTTCATATGGAGCATCTTGTATAATAAAATCACCATGCGGAAATAAACTAGCAATTCTTTTACTATCAGTAAGCACAAAGGTGTCTAACCCCGTCTTACGACAACGATTGTATACCCTGCTTATCATAGGTTCTCCATTTAATAAAGCGAGGGGTTTATCAGGGAATCTTGTACTAGCAATTCTAGCTGGTATACAAATAGCAATATTTAAACGACTCATTTAATTTCCTTTTCTGTATCCTTTATAGTATAATACATTAATACAAGTCTGTCAAGTTGTATTTTAAATGCCTTATTAGTAATAGCTAATTCCATCATATGTTCCCATTCACTATACGAAAATAGATTTCCTTGTTCTTTCGATACACCTTCGGGGGTGCCGCCAACTATCCATCTTGGAATTTTGTTATGTGGCGGGTCTCGATAATGAGCGAACACAACACTGTTGGCTCGCTCATATATCAAAGGTTGTCCAGGTATAAGTTTACCCTTGCTCACTATCCGCTACTCTATCTTTGAGATAACGAAGTAGCATACCATAAGCTGGTAGGAAGATAATTAAGCCTACTGCAATTTTAATTACAACTTGTGATCCTGCAATTTCTATCCAGTTAGCAGCCATGTATTCGTCTGCACTGTTTGCAAATGCAACATAGAAAAATGCATACGTATCAATTACGTTTGCAGCAACTGTTGAAACTGCTGGAGCAATCCACCACTGTTTACTCCAGTTTTCTCTTAGGTACTGAAATACATATACGTCAAGAAATGTACCGACGCCGTAAGCTGTTGCACTTGCAAAGCCAATACGTAGTGCTACACTAGTTGGCGCACCTTCTAACATTACTACAGCAATAGAACCAATAATTGCTAAAGGATATGCAGCGGCGATAGTCGACCTTGCAATACTCTTACCTAGCAATCTAACTGTTAAGTCAGTTGCAAGAACAACTAATGGAAACGTAAATGCCGCCCATGTAAGTTTAGTCCCAAATATTTCTACTGGAATTCCTACAAGTGCGTTTGAAACTGTAATAACAATAACATGAAGTGCTACTAGTTTCATCAGCATACTTCTGTCTACTTCTTTAAAAATATTAAACATTAATGTTCCTCCTTGTATTTTTAAATTTTTGCACCAACAGATCTTCTCACAATATCATTGTGATTAAATTCTGCCCAGTACAGTTCAAAAGCTACTCCGTCTTCGAGGCCTTCAAATTGATGAATTTTACCTGGTTTAACTTGAGTAAAATCACCTGGACCAAGAATAGTTTCATCAATGAGACCATCTTGATCATCCTGCCAAACTCTGACAATCATCTTGCCAGATTCAACAAAGAATCCGTTCCATTTAAATTCATGTTCGTGTTCACTGCATTTAAATCCTTTATTAAATTCAATACGATGAAATTCTAATACACCATTAGCATGGATTAATTCTGTTCCACCCCATACTTTTCCTGCTTTAATTCCCATTAGTCTCTCCTTTATAATATCGCACCATAGTCGATAGTTTCAGACTGTCGTGATATCTCTTTAATGAAATATGCACATTTTGGTTTATCTCCATCGGTAATTGGAACACTTAGCAACTGTCCATTCTTAACTTTAGGAAAATACCATTTTACATCATTGTAAAAATTAGTAATTTTAATTTCAGCAAAGTCAACTTTAAAACTTGATAACGGATTAAATAAAAATGCTTCAAATCCTCTATTGTTAATACTAGTTAATGGTAGTACTTCTATATCATTTCCGCTTTGGCTATCGCCTACAGCAATTGACCAATCAAGTGGCATCATTATTTCGTTGCCGTTAATTTCTAAAACCATTGCCGGAGCGTTAAAACTTTCTAAGAAAATCAAAGGAATAAAAAAGAAATCTGGATCTTTTGGGTCGCTGTTATCTAAGACTGCAAATCTTATATCTTCATCTAGTTCGTCCGGTAAGTTTGTTAATGAAAAACATTTATCTTCTAGTGTTAAAATTCTCATGTATATATTCCCTTTAATTCCAATCTACTTTTTCAATACTAAATGGGTATTGAGCATCTTTATAAAATTTCTTACGTTGAGTTAAATGTCGTTTTGCAAATTTACAAGTTGATGTAAGATCCCAGATTTGAACAAAGTCTTTATCTTTTGCTTTACGTACACCTCTACCTATGCTTTGAATAACTCGAACAAAGCTCTTGCCTGGTTCAATAAGCACCAAGTTAAAAATACGAGGAATATTAATTCCTACTGACGCAACTCCATATGTTGCGATAATAACTTTATTAGTGCCTTCTTTAATCTCATCGTAAGTTTCTTTTCTATCAGTTAGTTTCATATCTCCTTTAACGAAAACACTATTAGGAATAATTTCCTGAAGTAGTTCTCCTGCAGAGATTCTGTCAACTAAGATAAGTGTATTGCCTGATTGTGAAATTGTGTTTAATAGTTTGCCTATATATTGAATCCTGTTTGTATTAGTAACAAGATATTTTAATTCTTCTTGGTAATTACTATGTGCTACTGTGTCTATTAACTGTACAACATTTACATGACAGTTTGAAAGTACACCTTTATCTTGTAACTCTTTAGCAGTTATGTTTCCAATAACTGGACCTAGGCTTGCATGTATACTTTCAAACTCAAACTTTTCTTTAGGCACAGTACCAGTAAGCCCCCAACGAATTGGCGCATTACGTAAGTTACGTGTTAACAAATTCTTAAGTACTTCTGCTTTTGCTTGATGTACTTCGTCAATAATAATTGTGCTTACACCTTCTAGAAACTCTGCAAGACTTAATACTGCCGTGCCGTCTTTATTCTTTTTATCAAGAATGTTTAAGCTCTGCCAAGTGCAAATAGTATGTGTGCATCCTAACATCTTCCTATCACCAAAGTAAACTCCTACGTCAAGACCGCAGTTAATATAGTCTTCTTCAGTTTGTGTTACTAAGCTCTTGTTTGGAACTACTACAAGACTACGCCCGTATTTTTCTGTAAGTTTAGATAATGTAGCTGTAATAATAGTTTTACCTGCACCAGTAGCAACTTCTTGTAATGCTTGAGGATTTGTTAGAAAATTGTTAACTACTTCAACTTGATAGTCTCGAAGACGAATAGGTTCTCCTGCTACAGGATGTCCTTCTGGCCAAACTGTATCTCCCCAAAAATCTTCGGTGATAGTATCAAACTTTAAATCAAGCGGTACTCGTCTATCATCAATTGAAGTTATTTCTACGTGATTGTTTCGTAATACTTCTTGCACTACATCTAAATGATTAACATATCCTGTTCCACCTATACCAAAGAATGCAACTTTGCCGTCCCAACGACCTAGCTTATACTGTGGCATATACTTTGCATACGGCACTTCAAACTTGAGCTTATTTGCAATTGCTCTTCGTACATCTACGTCTAGTCCTTCAAGTTTTATATTAACTTCGTCTTCTATAATTAGTTTACATGTTGCCATTTTATAGTTTATCAGCTTTAATTCGAGTAAACGGAGTTATATCAGTGTCATAATGAATAACCAAATCCATTGGAGATATATAATCGTTTACTTTAGTGTTCATTCGTTGACTGCCTATCGTTAATACTGCACTAGGTATCCAATTGCTTTTAAGTAAAGGTTTAGGAAACTTATTAGTATTAATATACACTACTTTTGTGTTGCTGTCAATCGGATTGTTTAATTTATTAGTTTTAATATATTCATTAAAATTTCGACCAGTATCATTATCAACTCTAAATAGTACACTTGTATCTTCATTAAAGAATATATTAGTTAATCCGCTATGTACTGCAATTAACCCATCTAATGAATTATCGTTTGGTAATATTACTAGCAATGGAAATCTATTTAATTCTAATAAACTTTCTATTACTCGTTCAATAGGATATTTTTCAGGAGAAATTAATACAGTGTATAATTTTCTAGTTACAATTTTTTTACTTAGTACTGTTAATGCATTTAGACTATTTTCTAGTTCTTCTTGTTCAAAATGATATAGTCCTAATTGTTCTTTACGGTCGTTGTATATTGCTAAGTTTTCTTTTGAAGGTTTACCAATTGACGAAACCATAAAGTTGATAGCTTTATCAGTTAAGTTTTTTAACTTAAAAGAATATATTCCCGGTATGTGGTCTTCCTCATTATTATTCATGATCTCTACTTTATTATAATATGTTAATAATTCTGGCTGTATTTCAAAATTATTATTTTTAAAATTCTTTACAACAGCAAATGCATTGTGTTCATTAAATAGAAAATAATGTACTTTCTCAATGCTATCATAAGTATGGCAGTGTCCGTCAACTGCTTGTTTTACTCGTTCTATACTAGTCAATAATTTTTTATTAAATATGAACTTAACAGCAATGTATAAAATAGTTTCATCGTCGTGCATAGAAACTATTTTAATAGTCTTTTCTCTATTAAGTTCTCTTAGAGGAATTCGTAAAGTAGTAAAAGATTCTGTTAAATTATGATCAAACATATCTTGGTATGCTAATAGCTTTGTTTTAACTAATTCATATTGTCTATCAGTTAATCCAACACCCTTAAAGACTTGTCGACCAATACTAGTTAATACGGAATAATCTTCCGAAATAACTTTAAACTTCTTAGTTGGGTCCTCTTGTAATCCAACTAACAGTTCAAGACAATCTTCTATACTAGGTTTAATCATATTACTATTATACTATATTATAGCTTGAATGTCAAGTGTTTAAGTGGAATTCCTTGAGATATTTCTTCAACTGTATATTCGGTGTGTGCATAGTCGTTAAGCCATTGTGTTCTATCAGGCATTAGGGGTGCTTCTATATTGTTCATAGAGTTTATGTCGTTAGCAACGTCGTACGCTAACGAGCTAGTACCTACAAACGCAGGAACGCCATCAAGTACACTATGAATGCCTGGGTTACTAGAGTAGCTTATAGTAGCGTGTACGTTGTCAAAGCCTATGTCAAAATCATCGTAACTGTTTGGTAGTTGTACTGGTTGTTGTCTATAAACATTTTTAAATTCGTTTTCAATATTTGGTAATGGACAACGAGGATGAGGACGGAATAGTATAGGACGGTTGGTATATGTTCGAATAGTATCAATAGTGTTCATCAGCCATTGGCTCATGCTTGGCATACCTTGCCATTGCAGACTCTTATCGTGTTGTCCTGCTATAAGAATAAACTCTCCGCTAGTACGCCAAGGTTTTAATGATAGGCCCAATAGACGATGGCGAGTGTCATTGTTATTATTGGGGCCAAAGTAAGCATCTCTATTAATCCCATTTAGTCCTACCTTCCATGTTGTACCTCTTTTAATGCCACCGACTTCTAATACTATGGTTGGTTTGGTTTGTTTCCAGACTTTCTTGTTTCCAGCCATTCGTCCATTAAACAACACACTCCAAATAACATTAACATCGGCACTAGCATCATTATGAGAAACAGTCCACCCAGCAGATATAAGACTGTGTTCAAAAGCATCAAAGATAGGTCTACTATTAAGTGCACCATAATCTGTCCATAAACTAACTTTCATTCCAATATTCTTCTTGCCTATTTTTTACTAGATCTTTATCTAAACTCTTTCCAGATTCTTTGCGGGCTCCTTTAAGATGGTCCATCCATCTTCCTAATTCACTGTTAATTAACGGATGACCGCCGCCCCCGGTAATAGCTCCTTTTAATATCATTTCAGCTGTATAGTCTAGTACATTGGGATATGTTTGTATCATACGATTTAAAATGTCGCCGAACACAAAACTATCGTGCCATTCTTCTAACTTAAAGATACCATTGTCAGCATCTTCATACACCCGTTCAAATTCTGTTAAGAACTCTTGACAAACTGTGTTATGTAAATTCATTCCATAAAACCCGCACTCTGGCCAGGTGGCTGAACCCTTGCCTCTGCCTACGTATGTAATCCATTTGTCGTTTGGTAGAAGTTTTATAAAATCATCATAACTCCAATCACTATGTACAAACGTATCCGCGTCCATCCACACACACCAGTCCTTAGAGCGTGTACAAGCGTCATACACAGCGTATGTTTTATTAGCGAAGCGTATAGCGTCCCATTTAAAAGCCTTATGATGATCACGTGGTCTACGTGCTTTAATAGCCTCTGGTGGGATGCCATTTGCTTTTGGAGAGTCTTTCCATTTTACTTTAAATGCATTTAATTTAGGCAATACTTCTACTGCATTTAGTATTGTAATTTGCTCTGGATTAGGATTAATAGGTGAACAATTTTCTGCGTATACTAATAACTTAATACGATTATCTACACGTTCTGCAAAACTATCTAAAAATCTCTGTCCGTATTTTTCTAATCCTGGTTGATGAAATGTTGTTAATACTGTGATATCCATTATATATGTTCTCTCATATGTTTCCAGCATGCTCCTGATCTTAATTCTTCAAAAGTCCAGTGAAACATGCTTATTCGTTTAAGCCATAATTCTCTATCAAAAAATTCAGGCTGTTCGATTGTACTAAAATCTGTGTTGCTAACTTCTTTGCATTGGCTATCGTTTGAGTCTGTTAAAAAACAATGATACCCTTTAATAATTGGTCCTACGGCTGCACTACTATTATGATTAACTATTGCCCATGCTCCGTTTAAATCTTCATCTAATAAACGTCCTGGTGGACTTAATTCTACATTAGAAAACTGCCCTAACGGATGTCCAGGTTTGTTTGCTAGATAATCTACTGCTAGTTTATCACCCGGATGGCTTCTTATAATAATTTTTCTAGATGTATGTAATTGTATTCTTTTTACAGTATCAACTATCCATTGTAAAACTTCATAGCCTTTCATGCTCCATCCTCCTTGACGTTGACACATTAATACTATATGATGTCCTTGTCTTGTGTACTGTGCTAGATTGAGGTTTAACGTTTTTGAAATAGAGTTCCACCGTTTATCATTAATTGTTGTATCGCAGTATATTCCTGTAGTAGGAAAAATACCATCAAAACTATATCTTAAATATTCTTTAGAGTTTTTTGGATCATGAAATAAAAACAAATTTGCATCAGCAGTAATAGTGTGCTTACCGTATTCTTTTTGTGATTTTATAACAGAATTTCTTAATCTCAAATGTGGAGTAGTGATCTTATCATAAACCCATCCTTGTATCATTGCTGCATCGCAAGTAACTAAGTTATCGTTTAGATGAACTATTCCAATGTCACCGGCCGCAGTAACTCCTGTAGCAAAGTCATATAACAGTTGTTCTTTTTGCGGATTGATGTTCTTACCTGGAACAGTTTTAAGATAACTAACTACCTTCATTGACTATGCTCCAAGCATACCCGGTTCGAAGTTCATTTGGCGTAAATTGGCAATACGATAAGTGAGCGGCAAATGCATGCACTTCGTCTAAACTAGGATAGTTTAAGTCTTCAACTTCACTAAGTTTATTATTACATAATGCTTGTGCAGCATTAGGTGCCAATGCAATAGCAGGCTTACCAAAAAATAATGCTTCTGTTGCAGCTATACTATTAAATGTTACAAGACAATGTGCTTCTTCTAGTGCATCATATATAGACATATTTGACACTCGTTCTCTTCTTGAAGGTTTCAGTCTTACATTAAGTTCTCTATCAGTATATTTTGGAAGTTCAGATAGTACATGTTCCATCCATTCGTCTACATCTTGTCCGTAAAATTTCATTACTTTTGGACTTGGTGGACATATTAAAATATAACTACCTTTTCTCATTTTTTTACCACGCCAGCCTAATGTTGATAGCCTATCGTCGGGCCGTTCTATTATTGGTCCTAAGTTTTGTAGATTATTTTTTGTAATTCTATGATAGTCTTTTCTACTGCCAGGTTGCATGTAGCCAGTATCAATTGCATAAAAGTCTCTATTATTTTCTTTACAATACTTAATGGCTTTTTGTCCACCACCGCCTAATCCTCTAATAACCAAAGCATTATCAGTACCTACTTGTCTATCAAAGTCACTTAATGTACCACCACTACCTAGTATAAAGTCTTCACAAAAAGGATCATACGCTAGACCTTTTGCTGTTACACCTAATTTATTAAAGTCAGGCATATTAATTGCTGCAACTTTCTTCCCCATTGCATCCTCCTTTATTTGTTGTATTTTAGACTTAGTTTCTTTATATACTAGCTCATTAGGATCTACTAATTCTTGTAATGTCAAGTTTAATAGTTGTTTAGCATGTTCACTTACTGTTAACTCGTTAACGTCTATTTTTCGTAATGCTGCTCGGTTATCTCTTGCATAAAATTTACCTAGCTGAGATTGGTAATAATTTGATTTTGATCTTACCCAATCTAATGCATATTCACAATCTTCAAATCCTTCAAACCAAGGACCACCTTCAGTATAGTGTAATGCCCACGGAGTACCATCTTGTGGTTCTTTATACCAACCTACTAACCAATTCCATTGATGAGTTATTTCTCCTACTTCTTTATCAGCTAACCAAGAAAATCTATGAAGGAATGCACCACTTGTTTTTTTATCATTAATTAATCGTAAGTCTACTTTTTTATTACTAGGGTGTTCGCAGTTCCAAAGAACCATACTCGACCAATTTTTTCTTGGATAAGGTAATTGTGCTTGCCCGTCCATCTTTGATCCTTCTTTAGGAGTATAATCGTGATGAGCACACATTACTGCATATTTGTCATCTTTAAGTTCAAATAAGTGTGCAACATCTTTCTTAAAGATAAAATCGCAATCAATAAACAATGCCCAGCCTTTATAGTCTGTAAGATACGGAATCATAAACCTACTGAATGTAAATTCAGTACTACCTAATACATCTTGTTCTCGAGTATACAAGTTTTGTTTTTGTAGTTCATCTAATTTTAATGGTATAATTTCAACAGGTACTGTTGCAGTATCAAGAATACTTTGTTTGCATACTTGATAAGCAATGTCTTCTCTGCTGTCCCATCCTATAAAAATCTTTAAAGGTTCAAGTTCTTCGCTCAATGTCTTCCTCCACACATTCTTCCCCATATTGTACTTCAAGTATATGGCATAAATCTTTAGTATTGTTAGATGCTTGATGCCATACTTTTTGTCCAATAGCATACCCAGATGTTAGTTCAGTTAGTAAAGACGTTGTCGCCCGATCATCCCATTCTGTAGTTAACGCACACTGGCCTTTAAGTACATACCAATGTTCACTTCTTTTAAAATGTCGTTGATTACTTAGACTTTTTCCTGGTGCAATAACTAATTCTTTAACCTTATAACCTATTTGGGTGTCAAGAACTCGATACCATCCCCATTCTCTAATAGTCTTTGGATTTTTCCATTCTTCAAGTATCCAACTACTTGAGTTTATTTTATCTTTGCCGCCTACGCCAAATTCAAATTCAACACCGTCAACTACCATTTCTGGAATGTTGTCTGCTGTTCTATCGCCACCGTTAGCAAATATTAACTTGTCTTTAGGATAGTGTGCTTTAACTTGTTTTATAAAGTTTATAGCAGTATCATCATTGTCCATAAAGGTAAACACTTCGTCTACTACTGATAGGTTATTAATTATACAAAGGCGTTCATTCCACGGCATAAAGGATCGACCCTTTTTACGCTCAAGCCACTCATCTGAATTAAGGCCGACTATAAGTGTGTCGCCTAATGTTTTAGCTGCTTTGAAATATGCTATGTGTCCGCTGTGTAGCGGATCAAACCCGCCAGTTACTAGTACAACTTTTTTGCTCATATTACCATCCAAAGATATAATCTTTCCGAACGTTTGTTAGTTCCTTTGCTCCTAAAGATTTTAAATATTTTCCTGCACATTCTTCAGTATCAGGATGTTGTTCACATACTACAATAGGCTTGTACTTTAAAATTGTTTCAGTAGCGCCTTGTAATACTTCTAATTCATGACGCTCACAATCTATCTTTAACAATCCAAATTTAGGAAGATCTAAATCGTCCATACGCTTAACTTCAATGTTTCCAACACCAACTTCGCTGATAAAACTATTACCAGTATTATCACTATCGTATGTCATTTGAACTGTGCTGTTAACATTACCAAGTGCATATTCATTAACTTGTACAGGCAAATCTTTGATATTTAAATGTAGGCATTCGTATACTTGTGACATTGGTTCGTATGCTATTACTTGTTTAAAATGTTGACTTAAAGGTTTTGCCCAGAGGCCTACGTTTGCACCAACGTCAATTGCTAAATCAAAATCAGTTACATACTTGTATGCTTCGTCTCTAACATCATCTTGATATTCAGGTGGACCGCCATTTTTAACACGCTTAGTAATCATCCTATGAAAGTGATTGTCACTATCAGGCATCCAGTAATTATAAACTTGTTTCATATTATATTTTCTTCATATAGACAATGTATTTAATAACACGAATATCTGGACCTTTTTTTAGACTTACCATACGATCTGTGCTTTCTTCGCTGATCATTTCCCAACCTAATTCTTTATTTTTCTTGTCAAGGATAGCTTTCCACCACTCAGGTTTTTCTATAATTAAATGTGCATTTCTACCATCGCTAAGTTTTTTCTTTGCGGGATGACAAGCAATTAAATGATACTGATATTTTGAAGCTATATTATATAATTTATCAATAACTTGATCTAGTTGGTCTACTTCAATATGCTCTAATACATCACTACTATAAACTATATCAGCATCGTTAGGAAGAGGAATTGGAGATGTAACTGGATCATAATTATGAACAGTTATTACGTCTTTAAGTTGTGTAAAAGGCATGCCTTTGCCGCATCCAAAATCTAATACTGATGCAAGGCCTTCTTTAGAAATTAAATCTTGTACTCCTTGCGGAATATTCTTTGCAGTTCCAAAAGATTTTTTACTATGTAAACGTTTTAATTCTTTTAGGTATTTTTCCGAATGCATTTACTCTCCAATCGCTATCATATGTCATATTACTTATCTGACAATGTTTTGACAACTCTCATTAAAGGCTTGCATCTTCCATACCTGCTACTCTTAACTTTACAACATTTGTAATCTGCCATTGCTTTTGATCAAGACCTTTTAATACTCCTAACCATTTGTTACGAAGTAATGCAAATTCGTTTATAATTTTTTCGTAGTCAACTACATCTGCCTCGCCGTCAACATATCGATCAACATCTCGACTTGATAATGCACGTTGATAGTTTTCAAGATATTTTTTAAAATATGAGCTACGCAACCTGCGTAGCTCAATATTCATGTAATGTAAGATTGCTTCAATTTCTTGAAGTTGGTTAAACCTATGGGCAACTATTCCAGGCATTTCCGAAGCAGCTTTTTCAACGTTTCCTCTTAATTTTATCTCAGGCTGTGCGTCTACAATTTGAGCTTCGTAGTATGCAATTGCACTAGGAATCTTTGATACGTCTCTAGATACTTCAGAATACCATCCCATAACTTTTACTCTTCCCCAAACATATCGTCATCGTCATCATCGTCCATTTTATCTAGATCTAAGTAATAACATATTGCATCATCAAGATCTGAGTCAGATCCTAATACATCGTTGAACGTTTCTTCTTTTGTTCCCATGTCACAAAGTAAATCAACATACCTCTCTGCAGATGCATGAATTTGCTTCTTATCTAAATATTCTTTAAAACAAGTCCATACTTCAACAATTTGAGTTTCATCCATTTTCTGCTATCTCCTCAGTTATATTTTCATCAATGTCAGTTTCTAACACTTCTTCGATATTTACCACAGGTTTTATTTTCTCATTGTATTGTGACATAACCATATCAAGTTTAGGGCCTAACCATTGCTTTCGATAATCAAGATGTTCTTCGCCATCTAAGTCAATATACTTGAGTCGATTACCTTGCTTAACTAACAAGTTCTTCTTCTCAAATAATTCAACTAAACCACTGTATGGATTCATACCAGTTTCATAAGGAATCTTAACCTGCACACCTTCAAACGGTTTTGCATAGCGAGTCTTCATTACTTTACAACCAGCACGTATACCCATAACTTCTGAGATCTTGTTGCCGTCTTCGTCTTCTTTCAACTTCATCTTTTTCATTGCAACAACAATACTTGATGCATAGATAAAGCCTGCACCACCACTAATCTTATCATCAGGATCAAACATATCCTGCGATGCATAAGTGTGGTTAGTACATACTAAGCCTACGTTAAGTGAGCCAATCATGTTAACAGTATTACGGACTAATGAAGTT
>Ga0209192_10001202_pt1 | contig 21522 bp, 25 predicted proteins | sample ArcticOcean_MG_C_11_FD_187433 | JGI IMG/M metagenome (GOLD analysis project Ga0209192, IMG submission 187433) | Marine microbial communities from western Arctic Ocean - ArcticOcean_MG_CB2_154 (SPAdes) (version 2) | ecosystem: Environmental > Aquatic > Marine > Oceanic | place: Arctic Ocean... | reverse complement strand
ATTCACTTATTTCCGATGTTGATAACTGCATTACATTAATCTCCTGGTTTTGAGCTTAAGCCTTCAAATTATAGGCTAAGTTTAATAATTGTCCTTTGACCGAGGCATCAATAACGGTATCACCAACATGAATGATGCTTCCGCCTATTATTTCCTCATCTACTTTTACATTTGCCTCGATTTTTTTATTAAATTTCTTTTCAAGGCTTAAAATTAAATCTCCAACTTCTTTTTTTGATGGCTCAGCAGCAAAAACTAATTCAGCCTCAATTGTGCCTTGATCTGAATCTTTCAATTCATCAAATATACTTGAAATTGTACCTATAATGCTTAACCTTTTGTTTTCGACTAGTAGTTTCAACAAATTTGTACCTTCTTTTGATAGCTGTTTATCCATTAAGTCAATGAGTAGCTTTTCTTTTTCACTATCAATAATCTTTGGGTTACTAACAAAAGAAAAGACGTCCTCGTGATTAATAATAGATGCCATCAAGCGCAACATATCAGACCATTCAGAAAGCTTCTTATCTTCTTTTGCAAGACTAAAAATACCTGTACTGTAAGGCCTAGCTATTGTTGAAATTTCAGCCATTAATTTATAGTTCCTTAGCCAACTTGCCTAACATGGCAGAATGATCTTCTTTTTTAATTTCTTTTTTAAGAATTTTTTCTGCTGCAGTAAGCGCTAATTGAGAGACATCTGCTCTTAACGATTCTTTTGCTCTATTAATTTCCTGATCAATTTCTGAATGAGCGCTAGCGACAATTCGGTCAGCCTCAACTTTAGCGTCGGTTTTAGCAGCCTCAACTATTTCATTAGCTCTCTTTTCAGCCTGACTTATAATTTCAGCTGATTTTTGCTTTGTTACGTTTAGCGACTCCTCGTTCTTTTTTTCCGCAATTTCAAGAGATGCCTTACCTTCATGCGCTGCGGCTAAACCATCAGCAATTTCTTTTTGCCTAGTTTCTATTGCTTTAAGCAATGGTGGCCAAACAAACCGAACAGTGAACCAAATTAATATAGCAAACGCTAAGGCTTGCGCAATTAAAGTAAAATTAATATTCATTTAAACTCCAACTTTTTAAAATACTTTATAAGTAAATATTTTTTAATTAGCTAATAACACTTAATAATGGATTAGCAAAAGCAAACATCATAACAATACCAACACTAATAATGAATGAGGCATCAATTAGGCCTAAAAGTAAAAATACTTTTGTTTGTAGCTGAGGGATCATTTCAGGTTGTCTCGCTGCACCATCTAAGAAACTCGCACACATTATACCGATACCAATACAAGCACCAAGTGCGCCCAAGCCCACCATAAGCCCCAAGCCAATAGCTGTATAAGATTGAATCATTGCTAAATTTTCCATTTTTTTTCCTTTTTATTAAAAATTAAACTTTTATTCACTACTAATGCCCTTCATGCGCCATAGACAAATATACTATTGTAAGCATCATAAACACAAATGCTTGCAAAGCAACTATAAGTATATGGAATATTGCCCATCCTGCACCCAATAAAGCACTAAAGAAAACTCCAAAAATTCCTGAAGCTGCCAACATGCCGATAAGAAGAAAGATCACTTCTCCAGCATACATGTTTCCAAATAACCGCAACGAGTGTGATAACGGTTTAGATACATATTCAATAATATTAAATAGGAAATTAGCCGGCCATACAAATGGGTTAGATCCAAAAGGTGCGCAAAATAAATCATGGAGCCATCCTTTTAAACCATGGACCTTAATACCAAAAAATATCATTAAGAACCAAACTCCTAAAGCTAATGCAAAAGTAGTATTAACATCTGATGTTGGAACATTTTTCCAATACTCAATATGAAAGAAACCATAAATCTTAGCCATAATATCAATAGGAAGAAAGTCCATTGCATTCATCAATAAAACCCAAACAAAAACGGTTAATGCTGCGGGGGCTATGAAAGAATGTCTATTTCCACTAAAAGAAGTTTTAACTTGATCATCAATAAAGCCAAACAAGAGCTCGACAAATGCTTGTGTTTTGGTCGGAACGCCTGCTGTAGCTTTCCTCGCAACCAGCCATATGAGACCCATACTCACAAAACCTAAAAGAACTGCCATAACTACTGAATCGAGGTGCATGGTCCAAAAAGGGTGATCGCCAAAACTTATTGTATTGTTCTGAAGATGATGACCAATGTATTCTGTTGGTGAATTGTATGTATTACCTGCCACTTAAATATTATTCCTTATTGTCAATTTTAATCTTATCCATATCTGATATCGCCATACCAGAAATTAATGCCGCTACAATCAATCCAACAACTAATGCTATCGGAACTAATTCAGTGTAAAACTTAAACTCTAGCCAAAGTAAGCCTAATACTAAAAATATTTTTACAGCTTCGGCTTTTAATGCATTTATAACAATACTTCCAGCGTTATCTTTGTTTTTTTTAGTCGCAATTGGACTTGCTACAATTACACCTAAAACCACTGGCATTATACCGGCTAATAAAGATAACCCGGTATGTATTGTAAATATAAATCCCAATACAATTGCTGCTAAAATTCCAAAGGTTAATTGCCTAACAACCATTTTTTTGTATGTTATGGGTAAAAAATTCAATTTTTGTGTTATCGCCTGAAGCTCATTCATTGAAGTTATAGTTTGTACATATACAAAATTTGAAATTTTGTATGTATTTGCTAAAACAGTCAAGCGCTTAAAGAAACTATTTTAGTTTTTTTAAAACCGAATCTAACTGGTCTAGATCCGAATAATCAACTTTCAATGTTCCATTTCCCTTTGCTTTGTGATGAATACTCACTCTCATTCCTAATTTTTCAGATAACTCATTTTCTAAATGCAGAATATTTTCATCACTTTTTTTTATTTTTTCCTTACTATTTATAGACCTTGAATTGGCAACTATTTTTTCAATATCTCTAACGCTTAATTTTTGAATTATAATTTTTTGACACAACATCGCTTGTTCGTCTAACCCTAAAGATAACAAAGCTCTTGCATGACCCATCTCTATTTTGCTACTTAATAAAGCATTTTGCACATGCTCACATAAGTTTAATAATCGTAAAGTATTAGATACCGCCACACGAGATTTTCCTAAAACGTCTGCAGCAGCTTCATGAGTCATCTTAAATTCATCGATTAATCTTTTTATTCCTATCGCCTCTTCAATAACATTAAGATCTTCTCTTTGAATATTCTCAATTAAAGCCATCTCTAATGCAGTTGCATCTGTTATTTCTTTAATTAATACTGGAACTGACTCAATGCCTGCACGGCTGGAGGCTCGCCACCTTCTTTCACCAGCTATAATTTCATATTTTTTGTTGTCTATTTCTCTAACCAAAATTGGCTGCATAACGCCCTGTGATTTTATCGATTCTGTTAACTCGTTTAGGCTTTGTTCATTCATGACTTTTCTTGGCTGATACTTTCCTGGCACAAGATCTTTTATTGGTAACATCATCAAGCCTTTATTGTCATCATCGTTGTTGCTTAATAATGCGTCTAATCCGCGACCTAAACCTTTATTTTTCATTATTTTTACCTCTTAAAATTTCATCGGCTAATGCCAAATATGCTTTTGCTCCCTTTGAAGACTTATCATAGGAAATAACTGACTTACCGTGACTTGGAGCCTCAGCGAGTCTTACATTTCTTGGGATAATTGTTTCGTATACTTTTGAACCAAAATGAGCAGCTAGTTGATCTGAAACTTGTTTTGCTAATATATTGCGCTTATCAAATAATGTTCTTAATAAACCCTCTATTTCGATATTTGGATTTAAGCTTTTCTTTACTTTTTTAATTGTATTCACCAAATCAGACAAGCCTTCCAAAGCGTAATATTCACATTGCATTGGAATAACAACAGAATTTGCAGCCACTAATGCGTTAACAGTTAATAAACTTAAAGCAGGAGGGCAGTCAATTAAAATGAAATCATAAGCTTTATTTAAAGACTCAATTTCCTTCTTTAAAATATATTCTCTTTGCTCAATCCCCACCAACTCAATTTCCGCACCTGCTAAAGCTTGGTTCGCAGGACAAACATCAAACAAACCATCTTTTGACTTAATAATGCTATTCTTCAATGAAGTTTGTCCAATAAGTACTTCATAAATAGAGTACTCAATTTCAGATTTATTTATTCCCGCTCCGGACGTAGCATTCCCTTGAGGGTCTAAATCTATTAATAAAACTTTTTTGTTTTTTGACATTAAGCATGCAGCAAGATTTACAGTTGTTGTTGTCTTTCCGACTCCGCCTTTTTGATTAGATATTGCAAATATTCGCATTAAATTTCACTTTAAAATATAAATTATTAAAATAATACAACCTATTGATTATTAATTTTTACCAAATAACGTTCAGCGTCAAGATAAGGGACCAAAATTTCTCTTTTTTCTACTATAAAATTTCCCCTTATTACTTCTTCATCAATTTTTTTACTTTTCATCCCATACCAAACACCTTTGTCTTCTATTAAATGTTTTGTAAGATCTATAAGTACTTGCATTTCTGAAAATGCTCTGGCAATAACAGAATCAAACAATTTATTTGTTGTCATATCTTCAACTCGCTTGTTTATGACTGTAATATTGCGTAGATTTAATTCTGCACATGTTTGGTTCAAAAAAGCAGTCTTCTTACCAACCGAATCAACTAAAGTAATACTTTTATCTGGGTAACATAAACCAATTATAATACCTGGCATTCCAGCACCACTTCCAACATCTAAAATGTTTTTACCATCGATGTGAGGCATTACTGCCAAACAATCCAAAAAATGATGCGTCACTATTTCTTCGACACCCTTGACAGAAATTAAATTAAATACTTTGTTCCATTTTATCAATAATCTTTTATAAATCAGTAGTTTAGTATATAAATAATCTTTGTTTTCTAGTTCTAATTTTTCTATTCCTTCCTTTAATCTTTCATGTAAATCAAGCAATTTGTTTATCGGCCTTATATCCTAAATTTTGATGTTTAGATTTAATATAAACTAATAAAATTGATATTGTCGCTGAAGTTACGCCAGATATTCTAGTTGCCTGATCAATGGTTTCCGGGCGAAATTCTTTTAACTTTTCTTTTGCTTCGTTACTTAAACCATGAACATGGTCATAATTTACATCATTTGGTATCTTTAAATTAAATTGTGCCTTTTGTTTATTAATTTCATCTTTTTGCCGAACAATGTAACCTGAATACTTTGCTATAATTTCTAATTGGCCACTAATATCTCGATCGCTGACACCCAAACTACCAGACAAGTCTATTACATTTTGATAGCTAACTTCGGGCCGTCTTAAAAGATCAAAAGCTGAATACTCTCTTTCCATTGTTTGCCCTAAATGTTGTGTCTGCATTTTTTTATCAATTTTCGATGGGCATAGTATTAGTTTTTTGAGTCTTTTTTCTTCTTTTTGTATCCCTTCTCTCTTATTGCTAAAATTAGCCCAGTGATTATCACAGATTAAGCCTAATTTTCTAGCTTGCTCAGTTAAGCGTTCATCAGCATTGTCTTCTCTCAGCGAAAGCCTGTATTCAGCTCTGCTCGTAAACATTCTATATGGCTCATTTACACCTCTTGTTATTAAGTCATCTATTAGTACTCCCATGTAAGCTTGGTCTCGGGTTGGGGTCCAGCTTGGCTTGCCTTGAGCCCTTAATGCTGCGTTCATTCCTGCAATCAAACCTTGAGAAGCTGCCTCTTCATAGCCTGTAGTACCATTAATTTGTCCTGCAAAAAATAATCCATTAATTGCTTTAGTCTCTAAACTCATTTTTAACGCTCTTGGGTCATAATAATCGTATTCTATTGCATAACCAGGCCTTAAAATATGAGCATTTTCTAGTCCTTCTATTGACCTAACTAAATCGATCTGCACATCAAAAGGGAGACTTGTTGAGATTCCATTTGGATAAATTTCATGAGTTTCTAAACCTTCTGGCTCTATAAAAATCTGATGGGAATCTTTATCTGCAAAACGGTGAATCTTATCTTCTACTGAAGGACAATAACGTGGCCCCACACCTTCTATTTTCCCTGTATACATAGGTGATCGATCTAGGCCTTTACGAATAATCTCATGTGTTTTTTTATTTGTACGTGTAATCCAACAAGATATTTGTCGTGGGTGCTTGATAATCGGCCTGATAAAAGAAAATCGCGGGACTGGCGAATCTCCTGGTTGCTCTATCATTTTGGTAAAATCTACAGACCTTCCGTCGATCCTTGGTGGTGTGCCTGTTTTAAGTCTTCCAACAGGTAATTCTAATTCTTTTAATTTTTGTGCAAGAATTGAAGCTGATGGGTCACCAGCTCTTCCTGCTTCATAATTTTGCAAGCCAATATGTACTAATCCGCCCAAGAATGTTCCCGCTGTCAAAACAATATTAGGTGCGTAAAAAGATAATCCTATTTTAGTTACGACCCCTTCTATATTGTTATTTTTTAAAATTACGTCATCAACTGATTGTTGAAAAATCCATAAATTAGATTGATTTTCAATTGTCCGACGAATAAACGCCTTATACAATATACGATCGGCTTGAGCCCTTGTTGCTCTTACTGCAGGGCCTTTACTTTGATTCAGAATTCGGAATTGTATGCCAGCTTCATCTGTTGCTCTTGCCATAATACCGCCCATAGCATCAATTTCTTTGACTAAATGTCCTTTGCCAATGCCACCAATCGAGGGATTACATGACATTTGACCTATTGTCTCAATATTATGCGTTAATAACAGCGTTTTTTGTCCCATGCGGGCAGAAGCTAATGCTGCTTCAGTGCCTGCATGACCACCGCCAACTACTATCACATCAAACTTACTTGGAAATTCCATATTAATTAAGCTAACTATTTAAAATTGAAATTTTACTTTATTTGTGCTGATATTGATATGTTTCACGTGAAACATATCAAATATAACAATTAAGCCTAGTGTTTCACGTGAAACAATCATTTTCCTATACAAAACTGACTAAATATTTCGCCTAATAAATCATCAGAAGAAAATTCACCGGTTATTGATGATAAATACTTTTGGGCAATTGTGAGCTCTTCTGCAACTAATTCAGCTGATGCCAAATTCAGCTGCGCGTTTTGTAATGACTTGTGAACATTTTCTAAGGCTTCTAAATGCCTCTTTCGTGCGATAAATTTATTTTCACTTCCCTCTAAATTTTCTTTGTAGCCTACTACATTAAGAATTACTTTTTTTAATAAATCTAAACCTTCCCCTGTCTTTGCAGATATATAAACTATATATTCATTATCTCGTTGGATTGTTTTCGGCTCCGCCTTAAGTAAATCTATTTTATTAAATACCCATATACATTTTATATGTTCAGGCAAACGATCAAGAACCGACTTTTCATAGTCCGTTATCCCTTTATTTGCTTCAACAAGAAATAAGGCCATATGCCCCTTTTCTAAAGATGACCATGTTTTCTCAATTCCAAACTTTTCTATAGGATCATCCGTATCTCTCAGTCCAGCTGTGTCGATTATATTAAGGGTTATACCATTTAAGCTTATATTACTAGTAATGGCATCCCGAGTGGTTCCAGGAATGTCTGTGACAATAGCTTTATCTTCTCCGGATAATTGGTTCAATAAACTAGACTTACCAACATTAGGTTGTCCAACCAACACTAAACTTATTCCATCTCTAAGTAGCTGCCCTTGAGAAGCGGCCTGAATAATCTTAACCATAGTGTTTACTAAATTATTTAGCTTTTCTTCAACTTTACCCTCAGAAATGAAATCAATATCTTCTTCTGGAAAATCCAAACATGCTTCAACAAACATCCTTAGTTCTATCAAATATTTTAGTAAGTTATTGATTTCTAATGAAAATTTACCTGATAAAGAATTTATTGCGCTTTGTGCTGCTTCTGCAGTAGAGGCATTAATCAAATCTGCTATAGATTCTGCCTGAGCCAAATCAATCTTATTATTTAAATATGCTCTTTTTGTAAATTCTCCAGGTTCAGCTAAGACAGCACCCATTAAAAGGCAAAGATTCAATACAGATTGAGCAACAACGGTGCCTCCGTGACATTGAAATTCAACAATGTCCTCTCCTGTAAAAGATTTTGGTCCAGGGAAAAATAATATAAGCCCCTGATCGACCAAAATACCATTTAAATCCTTAAAATTATGAAATTCTGCAACGCGGGGTCGCAAGCTAGAACCTGTGATTTTCTTTGCTATTTTAGACGCCAAAGGTCCTGATAATCTAATAACCGCAATGCCTCCAGCTCCGGATGCTGTTGATATTGCAGCAATTGTTTTTACGACGTTAAGCATTGCCTTTCTTTTTTAAAGCTTCTGCATGAATCTTTTTATTTACATACCACTGTTGTGAGATAGATAAAATATTATTCACCAACCAATATAAAACCAAACCTGCTGGAAAGAAGAAGAAGAAAAAACTAAAGATAATAGGCATCATTAACATTAATCTAGCTTGCATAGGATCAGTTGGCTTTGGATTTAATTTAGTCTGTAAAAACATTGAGGCGGCCATCAGAATTGGAAGCGGGCCGATTGGCAAAAACCATAAGTTTCCAAACAAAGTATCCGGTTTAGACAAATCAGATAACCACATAAAACTTGCGCCTCGCAATTCTACCGATCCAAGTAACACCCAATATAGGGCAATAAAGACTGGGATTTGAACTAAAATAGGTAGGCAACCACCTAATGGATTAATCTTTTCAGTTTTATAAAGCTCCATCATAGCTTGTTGCATTTTTTGCTTATCATCTCCAAATTTTTCTTTCATGCTTTGTAATCTTGGCGCCAATTCCCTCATTTGACCCATTGAACGATAACTAGCCGCTGATAAAGGATAAAACATTAACTTAATCAACACTGTTAATAAAATAATTGAAACGCCCCAATTACTTACCATTTTATGTATTCCGGTTAGCACTGAAAATAAAGGTGCAGCTATAAAATGTAATATTCCATAATCAACTACATAATTCATTCCAGGTGCAGCTTCACTTAAAGACTCCTTAGCCTGTGGGCCTGCAAACAATGAGGTTTCGAATGATATAGTTTCACCAGATAATATTTCTGGTAACTTAGTAATAACGCCAACTGAATACATATTTTCTGCAATCTTTTTTGTATAGAACTCTCGAGCTACCTCTCCTGGTAAAATCCATGAAGCAGCAAAGTAACGCTGAATAATACCAATCCAACCATCATTTGTAATTTTTGAAAAAGGCTTCTTATCTACATCTGAAAAATCTAATTTTTCAAATTTTTCTTTTTCTGTAAAAAATGCAGGTCCTGTAAAGGTAGGCATCATTACAGATCCTTGACTTGATAGCCCATCATGTACAAATTGATAATACGCAGATGGCTTTATAATTTTGTTTGATTTGTTTAATATTTCAAAGGTTGTTTTTATAAGATAGCTGTTTCTATTAAACTCAAATACTTTTTTTACTTGCACATTTTTATTCTCAAATACAAGTGGAACTGTCAATGTGTCAGAGTTCATTTGATAAGATTTCTGTGGTGTAGTAAATTCAGATTTATGAGTAGGAAGAGCATTGCCCAATAAGCCAGATTGAGCTACATAAAATAAAGGATTTCCCAGATCTGTCATTAATAAGTACTTACTTTTATCTTCAGCAGCTTGATGCTGATTAAACTTAAGTTCACGTATATCGCCACCAACGGTATTGATATTCAATGTTAATAAGTCAGTATTTATTTTTATTGAATCGCCTGAGTTTAATGAAAACTTGGCTGCGGTTTGGGGTAAGTCAGTCTCAGAAGCAAAATCTTTTGAAATCTGAGGTAAACTTTCGTCTTCGCTAACAATCTGCTTAATATCTGGATTCTGTTTTTGAAATGAATCCCAAAGCAACATTAAAGAAAATGAGAAAATAACAAATAAAATTAAACGTTTTGTATCCATGCTCTTCCTAAATTATTATGATTATGGTACCGGATCAAATCTAGAACCGGAACCAGGTCGACATCTAATGACTCTTTTTAGCCCTAACCAGAAACCTTTAATAGCGCCGTACTTTTCTAAACAACCAATTGTATACATCGAACAGGTGGGTGTATACCTACATCTTGAAACAAAAAAAGGGCTTAAACATATTTGATAAAACTTAATTAATAAAATTAAAAGAAATTTCATGATGGAAGGCCTTTAATTAAATTTTTTATTTCAATATCAATTTGATTTAAATTTTCTTTAGAAAACGTTTTGTGAACCCTAACAACGATGTCAAGGGATGTTTTCGAGGAAAGTTCTTGTCTTAAAATTTCACGTAGTAAACGACGCATATAATTTCTTCTTACTGATAATTTTTCAACTTTGGTACTGATAACAAAACCTAACCGAGGGTAAGATTTTGAATTAGGTGAATAATGAAAATATATATGAGAGGAAGATAATCTTTTTCTAAAATTAAAAACAGCAGTAAAATCTTCTGCGTTACATAATTTTAACAATTTAATACCTCGATAGAATAAATTAAATCCCTAAACGAACTCTTCCTTTAGCCCTTCTAGAAGCGATGACATTTCGTCCACCCCTTGTCTTCATTCTTACTAAAAAGCCATGAGTCCTTGCACGTTTAATTTTTGATGGTTGATAAGTACGTTTCATTTTATATGCTCCAATCCATAAACTTTGAAGCGGAAGAATACTCTTCCAGCTCAACTATGTCAATGAATTATACAGCATTATATATTTAAAAAAGCCTGTGGATAACTTAAGAAAATTAAGTTAAAATGAATTTCAAATAATAAAATAAAACTTCATAAAAAAATCTTGAAAACGAAAAAAGAAAATTTTTGGTCTCTATGTTTAGATAGGTTCTCTAAAGACCTGACCAAGCAACAATTAACTACATGGATTAAACCTTTAGAATTTAATATTGAAGGAAAAAAAGCCCAAATTATTGCACCGAATCAGTTCATTCTCCAATGGGTTAAAGAAAAATTTTCGAACCAAATTCAAATTCTAATGGAAGAAAATATAGAAGGCACGATTATTGAATATATTGTAAAAAATAAAACTCGTGAGAAAAATAAAACGCCAGAAAACATAAAAACAAAATTAAATAATATATCTTTAAAAATCCCTGGGGAAAAAGCAAATGGTTTAAATCCAGCATTCAATTTTGACAACTTTGTAACGGGAAAAGCAAATCAACTTGCAGCTGCAGCTGCAAAACAAATAGCAGAAAACCCTGGAACAGCTTACAATCCTTTGTTTATATACGGTGGCGTTGGATTAGGCAAAACACATTTAATTCATGCAATTGGTAATCACCTAAAAAAAATGCAACCAGATGCAAAAGTCAAGTATTTACACGCTGAAAGGTATGTACACGACGTTGTGAAAGCATATGAAAATAAAGCATTTGATAGCTTCAAGAAAATCTACCACTCTTTAGACTTATTATTAATTGATGATATACAGTTTATTGGTAAAAAAAATAGAACCCAAGAAGAATTTTTTTACGCTTTCAACACGCTAATAGAAAATAAAAAACAAATTATTATTACCTGTGACAGCTACCCAAAAGAAATACCAGGTGTCGATGAGCGATTAAGAACACGTTTCAGTTGGGGTCTAACTGTAGTAATAGACCCGCCAGAGTTAGAAATGAGGGTTGCTATTTTATTAAAAAAAGCGGAGGGGAACAAAGTAAAACTTCCTGAAGATGTTGCTTTTTTTGTTGCAAAACAAATAAGATCAAATGTACGAGAATTGGAAGGCGCTCTTAATAGAATTGTTGCAATGTCAAATTTTACTGGGCGAAATATTGATACGACATTGGCAAAAGAATCTCTACGAGATTTAATCGCAGTTAGAGGTAGGCAAGTTAGTGTTGAAAATATTCAAAAAACTGTCGCAGAATACTATAAAATTAAAATAGTTGAAATTTTAAGTAAGAAAAGATCTAGGAACTATTCTCGTCCAAGGCAAATTGCAATGAGTCTTACACGAGAACTGACAAACTTAAGTTTCCCTGAAATCGGGGCAGCTTTTGGTGGAAGGCATCATACAACAATAATGCATGCTTGTGATGAAATTGAAAATTTAAGGCTAATCGATCAAAATATCAGTCAAGATTTAGGTTTTTTAACTCAAGTTTTAAGGGGATAATATAAAACATGTGAACTAGTTGTGGATAAAAAAAGAGTAAAATAAAAAATGTTTTACTAAAAAATATTATCCACATTAGCTCCACAGATAACTACACATAAAACCATAGGTATTAAAATGCCTTAACTATATATTTTTAAAAGAAAAAAGTAACAAAAAAAGAAAAACAGAGGTTATTATTATTATTATTATTTATATAAAGAAAAAACTATAAAACTATGAATATAAAAATTGACAGAGAATTGCTTCTTACACCACTTGGAAATGTCTCAGGAATAGTAGAAAAAAGACATGCGTTACCAATACTTTCAAACTTACTATTAGAAAGCAAGCAAGGAAATTTGAGATTTACAGCTACAGACCTTGAAATGCAAATTTCTACACAAGTAAAAACTGAACTATCAGAAGAGTTTCAAATAACAATATCGGCAAAAAAACTTTTTGATATTACTAGAGCCCTCCCAGAAAGTAGTAAGATAGATATACAAATCGAAGAAGCTAAAGTAACAGTGAAGGCTAAGAAAAGTCGTTTTAACCTTCAAACCCTACCACCACAAGACTATCCTGTTATGACAAAAGAAGTGGATGGGGCCATTGAGTTAAAATTATCCCAAAAAGAATTTAAAGCACTTTTAAAGCAAGTTGATTTTGCAATGGCTCAACAAGATATTCGCTACTACCTTAACGGTCTTTTGATAGAGGTTAAAGAAAAAAATATTAATATTGTTGGTACAGACGGCCACAGACTAAGCTTTACTTCTACAAGCTTAAACACGCCAACCCAACAAGCGCAAGTAATTGTTCCAAGAAAAACTATTGTTGAATTAGTTAAATTATTAAATGATACAGAAGACCCAGTTGAGATAAGCTTTTCGAAAAATCAAGTAGGCTTTAAGTTTAGCGACATCAATTTAATTACCAAAGTGATTGATGGAAAGTTTCCTGACTACAGCAGGGTTATTCCAGAAGGACATGGAAACTCATTTAATATTAATCGTTCTCTCTTATTGGACTCCATGCTAAGAGCATCTATTTTATCTAATGACAAATATAGAGGAATAAGGATGGTTATTGAAGGGAATAACCTAAAGTTAGTTAGTAACAATAGTGAGCATGAACAAGCAGAGGAGGAGTTAGAAATTAATTATAAGGGCGATAAAATTGATATTGGTTTTAATGTTACCTACCTAATTGATGTTTTAACTAACATTCAATCCGATCAACTAACTATTGCTTTCAATGATTCTAGCAGCAGTTGTTTAGTTACCATTCCAAACAATGAAAAGTATAAGTATGTTGTGATGCCAATGCGCATCTAATTAAAAAAAGAAAAATTTATGGCTAAAAATGAAGAAACGAATACTAACGAATATAATTCAGAAAGTATAAAAGTATTAAAAGGACTCGATGCTGTAAGGAAAAGGCCTGGTATGTATATAGGAGACACTTCCGACGGGAGTGGTTTGCATCATATGGTGTTTGAAGTATTAGATAATGCAATAGATGAGTCTTTGGCGGGCCATTGTGATGAAATAAGGGTGATTATTCACCCTGATAATTCTATAACTGTTACTGACAATGGACGTGGCATACCAACGGACATTAAAGAAGATGACGAATTTAAAAGGTCAGCAGCAGAAATCGTAATGACAGAGCTGCATGCTGGAGGGAAGTTCGATCAGAATTCTTACAAGGTCTCGGGCGGCCTTCATGGCGTAGGTGTTTCTGTTGTAAATGCTCTATCTGATTGGCTAAAGTTGAAAGTTTATAGAGATAGAAAGGTCCATGAAGTTGCTTTTAAAAGAGGCGATATTGTAGCCCCCTTAAAAGTTTTAGGAGACACTGAAAAAACTGGGACAGAAGTAACTTTTTTAGCCTCAGCGGAGACTTTTACTAATATTGACTTTCATTTTGACTTACTTGCAAAAAGAATTCGTGAGTTGTCTTTTTTAAATAATGGCGTCAACATTGAACTGATTGACCATAGGTCTGGAAAAACAGAAAACTTTGCTACCTCCGGCGGTATAAAGGGTTTTGTAGAGTACATGAATCGATCTAAATCTACACTACATGAAAACATTTTTTATGCTGAAAGTAGTGAAAAAGACGGTGTTACTATTGAGGTTAGTATGCAATGGAACGACAGTTACGGAGAAAATGTTCAATGTTTTACAAATAATATTCCTCAAAGAGATGGCGGAACCCATCTAACTGGATTAAGAGCAGCACTTACTAGAACAATTAACAATTACATAGAATCAAATGAATTGGCAAAAAAAGCAAAAGTAGAAACTGGAGGCGATGACATGCGTGAAGGACTTGTATGCGTCTTGTCTGTTAAGGTTCCTGATCCAAAATTTTCCTCTCAAACAAAAGACAAGTTAGTGTCAAGTGAAGTACAACCAATCGTCTCAGATGTGGTCGGTAAAAAACTAACAGAGTTTTTATTAGAGCATCCAAAAGATGCTAAGATAATTTGTAATAAAATTGTGGATGCTGCAAGGGCCAGAGAAGCTGCCAGGAAAGCAAGAGATATGACTAGGAGAAAAGGAGTCATGGACTCTCTCGGGCTGCCAGGAAAGCTAGCAGATTGCCAAGAAAAAGATCCAGCACAATGTGAAATATACTTAGTGGAGGGTGATTCAGCTGGCGGTTCAGCAAAGCAGGGAAGAGATAGGAAAAATCAAGCAATTTTGCCACTAAAAGGTAAAATTTTGAATGTTGAAAAAGCAAGACTCGATAAGATTCTTGCTTCACAAGAAATCGTCACTTTGATAACAGCGCTTGGGACTGGAATTCACCCTGAGTTTGATGTTGAAAAGCTAAGGTATCATCGAATAATAATAATGACAGATGCCGACGTGGATGGCGCACATATTAGAACGTTATTGCTAACTTTTTTCTTTAGGCAAATGTATGAGTTAGTTGCAAGAGGGCATGTTTACATAGCCCAACCACCATTATATAAAGTAAAACAAGGTAAAGATGAAAGGTATCTAAAGGACGAAGAAGAGCTAGATCAGTACCTTGTAGATTCCGCGCTAAAAGGAGCAAGTTTGTTAACTCGATTAGGTGGAGACACACTAAATGAAGATGTTCTAGGAAGTATAGCTAGAGAAATGGTTTTAACAGAAGCAATCATTAGAAGATTGTCTTCCCGCTATGATGTTTCATTATTAAGGGCAGTGCACCTACTAGGCCCAATATTTTTAGATGATCAGGGTAAAACTAATATGTATGCTGAGGACTTAAAAGCTTTAATGAAATTAGATAATATCAAATTTGAAGTGAAACATAATGAAGACTCAAATAAGTATTATATTGAGATTAACCAATATATTCACGGTAATTTACAAACGAGTAAACTAGATGAAGAATTTTTATTAAGTGGTGAATATAGGCAAATAATAAAATCAGCAGAATTAACAAAAAATTTGATTGGTGAAGGTGGTGAGATATCAAGAGGAGAAAAATCCGAAAAAGTTAGCAATTTTCACGATACGTTAAGTTGGCTAATGAATGAAGCAAAAAGAACCTTAAATATTCAACGCTACAAAGGGTTGGGAGAAATGAACCCATCTCAACTTTGGGAGACAACTATGGATCCTAAAGTAAGACGTTTATTGCAGATTACAATCGAAGATACAACCGCTGTAGAAGAGACTTTTACAAGGCTAATGGGGGATGACGTAGCACCTAGACGAGAATTTATCGAAAGTAATGCATTGGCTGCTAGTAATTTAGACATATAGATTATCAGATATGACATTAAGCGAACTAAGATTTATTGTAGCGTTAGCTCATGAAAAAAATTTTCGTAAAGCAGCGGAAAAGTCTTTTGTTAGCCAGCCTGCACTTAGTTTAGGAATTAAAAAAATCGAAGATGAATTGAATATAACAATTTTTGAGAGAAGTGTGGGGGCTGGAGGGGACGTTAAAATTACACCTGTTGGTCAAAAAATAATTGAACAAGCTGTAATTGTATTGGAACAAGCTGCAAAAATAAAAGATATATCAGTCGGAGGTGACAAGCAACTCGATCTTCCATTTAAGTTAGGCTTGATTTATTCTATTGCGCCGTATTTGCTACCATTAATTATTCCGAGTTTAAAAAAAAGTGTTCCAAATATGCCTCTCGAGGTACATGAAGATATCACAAAAAATTTAGAAAGTGATTTAAAAAGAGGCTCTATTGATGCGGCTGTTATAGCTTTACCTTTTGATATGCCGGGCGTTGAGATTGAAGTTTTATATGATGAGCCATTTGTAGTGGTAATTCCTTTAAAGCATATTTGGCAAGTAAAGAAAACTATTAAAGCAAAGGATCTGTCTAAGGAAAAAGTATTATTACTTGATAGAACTCATTGTTTTAGTAATCAAGTTGTTGAAGCTTGTCCAGGACTATCCAAAAATAGTGAAATACAATTAGGGAATTCATTAGAAACTATTAGAAAAATGGTAGCTTCTAATTTAGGCATCTCTGTGTTGCCAAAAAGTGCAACAACTGATAAATATCAAGATCCACTTGTAAAAACTATCCCTTTTGAACCACCAGTTCCTTTTAGAAGGGTTGCCTTAGCTTATAGAAAAAGCGCAGTAAAAAAAGATGCAATTACCCACATAATTAATGTTATAAAATCTTTAGACGGTCTAAAATTATTTAATAATTAATTTGAAAAATGATACTTTAAACTAAACGTTAATATAAAAGTTTCTTTATAATTTTTTCAGAACGATTCAAGATAAAATCTTTTAATAATTCAACTGAGCGGTTAACCGAAAGAGGGTTAAGAGTAACTACATGCCATTTTCGGTTAATAGGTGTATCTATAATATTTAAAATTTTAAGCTGTTTTGTTTTAAGCTCTGACGCAATTGTGTGTTGCGAAACAAAAGAAATTCCCAACCCTGCGATTACCGCCTGTTTTATACTTTCATTACTTGACATCTCCATAACAATATTTGGTTGGATATCATGATCATGCATAAAGGTTTCCATGTGTGCTCTTGTACCTGATCCTTTCTCACGGCTTATAAAATCAAACTTTTGTAAAGAGATAGGCTGAATAATTTTTTTTAGTGTCAATTCATGATCAAAATTTGAAATAAATACATGAGGGTGATTTGTGATTGTATATACTTTTGTGTCAATTTCTTTTGGCACTAAACCCATTATCGCAATATCAATCTTACCATCTCTAAGAAGCTCAATGAGTTGTTCCCGATTTCTTATCTCTAAAATTATTTTATAGAATGAATTTTCATCTCTAAAATTTTTTATTACTTGAGGCAAAAAATACTGAGCCGTACTAATAATACCAACTTTAATTACTTCAATTTTATCACCTTCTAGTTGTTTAATAACTTTTTCTGTTTCATTAAGTGTTTGCAAGATAAATCGAGCATTATTTAAGAAATATTCTCCAGCAGATGAGAGTTGCAATTTCCTTCCATTTTTTATAAACAATGCAGCATCAACTTGTAATTCAATCTCTTTAATTTGCATAGATACTGCTGGAGGTGAAATATGAACCTCTTGAGCAGCACGGGTAAAATTTAAATGTTTTGCAGCTGAAACAAAAATTCTAAGTTGGCGTGATGAAATATTAAGCATTAAGTAAATCTTATTATTAAATTAATTAAAATATAGTTTACCTTAATTTAAAAATTGGCTAAAGTAAATTTTTTAAAATAATAAAAACATAAAACCTCCCAGATTATTTAAAACAAAGAAGGCAATAAATGAATTTAGATAAATATTTAGCAAGCCAAAATACATCAACTGCCTTGGTTGAAACAATTAAGTGTTTTGCTGGACTTATTATAAAAACAAGTAAGTTAATTGAAGAAGCCCCTCTCAATAATAAACTTGGAAAGCTAGAGCAAGAAAATATTCAGGGCGAACAACAAACAATATTAGATGTAGAAAGTAATTCGCTTTTTGTTAAAGATTTAAGAAAAACAAAAAGTGTCATTGGACTAGTATCAGAAGAGCTAGAAATGCCGATTTATTTTAATAAGAAAAGAACGGAGGAACAACATATAGTTTTCTTTGATCCTTTAGATGGATCTTCTAATGTCTCTTCAAATGTTTCAGTAGGTTCAATTTTCTCAATTTATAAAATTAACCACAAGAAACCAATTGATATAAAAGATTTTTTACAAAAAGGAAAAAATCAAATTGCTGCAGGATATAGTGTATTTGGACCATCAACGATATTGATATTAACCCTGGGTGCAGGCACATATAAGTTCTGTTATGATTCAGTGCTTAACGAATTTATATGCACTCAAAAAAATATTTTAATACCTGAGGTAACTGAAGAATTTGCAATAAATATGAGTAATAAACAGTATTGGTTTGATTCAACTAAAATATACATTAGTGATTGCCAGTATGGAGCAAAAGGGCCTAGAAAGAAAAATTTTAACATGAGATGGATTGCTTCACTAGTAGCAGATATTAATAGAATCATAGTTAAGGGAGGGATTTATTTGTATCCATTAGATAAAAAAAATATCAAAACTGGCGGGCGTTTAAGATTGATGTACGAGATTAATCCTATGGCAATGATTATTGAACAATGTAATGGAACATGTTCAGACGGTTTAAATAGAATTTTAGAGATTACCCCTAAAGATATTCATCAAAGAGTAGCAGTTTGTGCAGGAGCAAAAAGTGAAGTTGACGTAGTAAAAAATTATAATTTAAGACACAGAAATTTAGAGAATTAAAAGGAGATACTATGTCTAAAAAATTTCCAATTATAGCAATCACAGGATCTTCAGGAGCAGGAACTTCTACAGTTCGAGATAGTTTTCAGCATATTTTTACTAGAGATAATATAGACGCTAGTATTATTGATGGCGATGCATTCCACAAATATGAACGTAAAGAAATGGATGATTTAATTAAGAAATATTCAAAGAATAGCGTTGTAAATTTTAGTCATTTTAGTCCAGATGCAAACCTTCTTGGAGATTTAGCAAATACATTTAAAAGATTTGGTGATACAGGAAAGTACAAGACACGTCGATATATTCATACTGATGAAGATTCTAGAATCTACAAAAAAAAACCAGGCACTATGACACCTTGGTCAGAGGCAAAATCAGACCTATTATTTTATGAAGGCTTGCACGGTGCATATGTTGGGCCTAATGTTGATGTAGCTAAACATGTTGATCTGTTGGTTGGTGTAGTCCCAATTATCAATCTTGAGTGGATTCAAAAATTACATCGGGATAATCGAATCAGGGGTTATTCACAAGAAGCAGTTATGGATACGATTTTAAATCGTATGCCAGATTATATGCATTATATTGCACCACAATTTTCTAAAACTCATATAAATTTTCAAAGAGTACCTATGGTTGATACCTCAAACCCTTTTATTGCTAGGGATATTCCAAGTGCTGACGAGAGTTTTGTTGTTATTAGATTTGATGATCCTACTGGTGTAGATTTTGCATATTTACTAAGAATGTTGCATGGGTCAATGATGACTCGTCCAAATACTATTGTTGTTCCTGGTGGAAAAATGGGATTAGCTATGCAATTTATTTTTACTCCTCTTATTCATGAACTTAATAAAAAAAGGAAAAAAAGTTGGCGCTTATAACTTTAAAACAATTACTTATTCATTCTGCAGAAGAAATGTATAAGATGATTATGAAATCAATCGTAAAAAAAAATCTAAACTACACTAAACAAGTTAAAATAATTTATGGTAGTTTTTTAACGTCAGAAAATTCTAATGCATTATTTAGTATGGAAAATATAGATGGAGGATTAGTTGGTCGATGTTTTATTGATCTACAATCTTTTATAAAATTATGCCATGTAGCGGATAAATTGAATTGCGGAGAGAAGGCATAATGATTATAGGTTTATTAAAAGAAGCTCTAGATGGTGAATTTAGGGTAGCTGCAACACCAGAGACCGTCAAAAAATTAATTATTTTAAATCATACGGTTTATATAGAATCGAATGCTGGGATTGGGGCATCAATTACCAATCAAATGTTTATCGATGCAGGTGGATTAATCAAAAATAAAGATGATGTTTTTAAAGCAGACTTATTATTGAAAGTTAGAGCACCAAATATTATTGAAATTAATAAATTACAAACCAACCAATTTATTGTTGGATTATTAGAACCGTTCAATAAAGCCTTAACTGCACAACTTGCTGCAAAAAAAGTAACCGCGTTTTCACTTGAATCTTTACCTAGGAATACGCGAGCACAAACTATGGATGTTTTATCTTCACAAGCAAATATTGCTGGATACAAAGCAGTAATTTTAGCTGCTGATCATTTTAAAAAGTTTTTTCCAATGCTAATGACTGCTGCTGGGACAGTAAAGGCTGCACGTATTATTATCTTAGGTGCTGGTGTTGCTGGCTTGCAAGCAATTGCAACTGCAAAAAGGTTGGGGGCAGTTGTGGAAGCTTCCGATGTTCGCCCTGCTGTTAAAGAACAAATCGAATCTTTAGGAGCAAAATTTATTGATGTTCCTTATGAAACAGAAGAAGAAGAAAAAAATGCCTCTGGAGATGGTGGCTATGCAAAACCCATGCCCAAATCCTGGCTAGACAGACAGACCAAATTAGTAGCCAAGAAGGCAATTACTGCAGATATCATAATTACATCAGCATTAATTCCTGGAAAAGAACCACCAAAATTAATTTCTAAAGAAACTGTTAGTCAAATGAAGGAAGGGTCGGTTATTGTAGATATGGCAGCTGGTTTAGCAGTAAATGGTTCAGGTAACTGCCCATTATCAGAAGGAAATAAAATAATAAAAGTTGGAGGAGTAACTATTATTGGTTTAAATAACTTGCCAAGTTTATTAAGCACAGATGCATCAGCTCTTTATTCAAGAAATATATTCGAATTTATAAAGTTATTGATTAATGATCAAGGTAACTTATACATAAATAAAGAAGATGAGCTAGTAACGGGCGCACTATTAACAACTAAAGGCAATTTAATTAATTAAAAGGGATAACAATGGGCGAATTAATGACAATTCAGAATATTAGCATTTTTGTTTTAGCTATTTTTGTGGGCTATCACGTGGTGTGGAACGTTACATCTGCATTACATACGCCACTTATGTCGGTAACAAATGCCATTTCAGGTATTGTAATCGTAGGAGCAATATTACAAGTTGTAGAAGTAAACGGGGAGTTAGTAACATTTAGCAGCATTTTAGGCGCAATTGCTATATTTTTCGCTGCAATTAATATATTTGGTGGATTCTTTGTTACACAACGGATGTTAGAGATGTTTAAAACTAAGAAAGAGAAAAAATAAATGACAGTGCAAACA
>Ga0209192_10001201_pt1 | contig 21523 bp, 12 predicted proteins | sample ArcticOcean_MG_C_11_FD_187433 | JGI IMG/M metagenome (GOLD analysis project Ga0209192, IMG submission 187433) | Marine microbial communities from western Arctic Ocean - ArcticOcean_MG_CB2_154 (SPAdes) (version 2) | ecosystem: Environmental > Aquatic > Marine > Oceanic | place: Arctic Ocean... | reverse complement strand
AAATAAAAATAATATAAATAATAATATAAATAATAATATAAATAATAATATAAATAATAATATAAATAATAATATAAATAATAATATAAATAATAATAATATAAATAATAATATAAATAATAATATAAATAATAATATAAATAATAATAATATAAATAATAATATTACTATTAACAATAGTAATAATAATAGTAATAATAATATTACTATTAACAATAGAAGTAGAAATAACTTCTATGGTACAATTGGTAACCACAGTGGTACCAATGTGTATTTAATAAAGTGTAGAACTTTATTGTACGCTAAGATAGCGTCCACTACACTAAGACCATATTTATATAATAAAATCAATGTTAAAATTAGAGAACAATACTACTTGAATTTAAATTTTAAACGAATAAGGTTTTTCCCGTTTCTTCAGAAAAATGGAAAATCGCAAGTTTTTTTTAACAATTCGCTAGGTATGGTGTCCAAATTTTTTTCGAAAACAAAAGCTTTTCTCAGGCAAAAAACTTCTTATCTGTTGTCGGCTTCTTTTCTAAGAAAAGTAATGATATACACAGGCTTAGGGCGTTTGGTGCTTAGGATTAAGGGAGTCCCTCTTTTTCTAAGAGATATAGTCAGTACTATCCTTAATGCTGGCCAAAAAAATTACGACCACCCGTTTAAAACGCCTACCTATTCCGTAGACGAAAATGTACTGCACCGAGGTTTTCATTTCAAATACGTTCTGTTCACTAACTTAAAACCACACTCCATGATGAAGCGAAAAAAAAAAGGGCGGCTAAAGAGAAAAATAGCTAAAAAAGTAGTTCTACTCAACAATATTCTAGACTAACTACTAAGATTTATAATTAATGGATTTTTTATTTGTATTTTACATATTATGAGTTTGACTGTGGCTCGGAGTGAACGCGTGCGTGGTGTATTGACACATGCGAGTCGAACGGAAATTATGTGCTATAATTTTCGTGGCGTAAGGGTGAGTAATACACCTTTCATTATCAACAAGCTTACGCAAAACGTAAATGTAAAGTGTACAAGTGTCTTTGTAGTCTCTGCGAGCTGTTTCGTGTAAACTCGTTTAAGGGGAAAGCAGAAAGACCAAGTTTAATACCTCAATGAAGACCCAGTATTGAATTTATTTATGTTTGGGAAACGCACACTTTTTAAAAAGAAAATTCTACTTGTTAGTATATTGGTGTTGGGAGAAGTATGTTGTCGGTAAAAGAATCGGCACCTAGTTAAACTTAACTGGGCTGGCGGTTACTTTTTTTAAGGCAAGCTAACTACCCCTAGCTGGGCTGTGAGGTTGTTCAGTCACATGGGAGCTGAGAAATATCCCACCGTTGGCAGCAGTGGAGAATATTGGTCAATGAACGAGAGTTTGAACCAGCATTTCGCGTAAGATGAAATTTTTACATACCGTAAATAAGGAAGGCTAAGAGAGTCGTAAAGTTTGTCCGCAAGTTAGTAAACTGAATAAACATGTTAGAACCCCGGGCTAAAAAGGTGCCAGCAGCTGCGGTAATACCTTGACGGGGGAGCGTTATTGGCCTTTGCTGAGCGTAAAGTATGGCTAGATTGCTTAAGAAGTCGTAGGATAAATCGAAATCGTAATTAACTTACCCACGAAACCTTAATGCTAGGGATAATAAGAAGTTTGCAGTACCTGTAGTCTAGGGATAAAATATTACGAGACTACTAGAGACTCTCAAGGGCCGCGGCAGCTTGCTATTATTATCCGACATTGAACCATTTAAGTATAAGTATCGAATAGGATTGGAGACCCTAGTAGTTTATACCGTGAATTTATGGGCATTACATGTGGAATACTGATTTTTCGCATATACGTTAACGCTTAAATGCCTCGCTTGGGGAGTAAAGCTGCAAAGGTCAAACTTAAACAGATTGGCGGGAGTTTGTTCTAACGGTGGAGTGTGTGGATTAATTCGATAATCCGCGCCTAACCTTACCAACATATTGAGCTTTTTATTTGTATAATTTAGTGATTTACACCGATAAAATAAGAATTGGTACTGCATGGCTGTCGTCAGCTCGTGTTGTAGAATGTTACATTTACTTACACAACGGACGAAACCTTTACACTAAATTTCAAATATTGTATCGTTTTTAAAGAAACGTCCCAGACTATATGTTCTTGGGTGCGCTTAAAGGCATAGTATTTTGTTTAGGTACATTTATTGTTTACTACAAAGTTGGTTAACGTGGTTTTATATCTGGAGACAAAAAATCTTTAGTTGTTTATAGAATAACCGGCTTTGGGGAAGAAGAGGAGAAGTCAAGTCATTATGGTCTAAATATGTTGGGCTTCACACGCACTACAAAGGTAAAAACAGAGGGATGCGACGGAGAAATCTAAAGCTAATCTTTAAAAATTATCTAAGTTCTAATTGGGGGTTGAAAGTCACCCCCATGAAGTTGGAATCGTTAGTAATCGTAAATTAGTATGTTACGGTGAATTACAAGTCAAACTTTGTACACACCGCCCATCACGCTCGAAGAATTGTGCAAGCTGGACACTTCTTAGCTTGCGGTTATATAATGAGGAAAAACTGGGTTGAGCTGCATAGGGTGCGTCAGTGCCTCGCAATAGTAATACCCAATATTATAAATTAGCCCCGCTGTGTTTACTCGCGGCGAGATGAAACGCAATATTGGATTGCTATACCTGCTTGGGTCCTAACGGCTCAAGTAGTGTTTTCTTACCTAGTGTACCCCCCAGCCCTACTTAGTATCGCTGGTTACTGGGGTTGCATAAGTTGATATACAAACCCCACCGTGCGCTCGAGAGTTAAGGAGGGTGTAGTGATTTGAGCGAAGTTGAAACAAGGTAATTGTAGGGGAACCTGTTGTTGGAGTACACAAATACATAATTTTCATTATAAATCGAGCGTAAGCTCAATTATTGTTAGTGTGCGGCCAGGCCTTGCGGGCTGTGTCGCGCTTTAAGCCTAAGAACTGAAAGTAAGATTCCTGGCACTAAGGGGATACCTTGATATTAAAATTTGAACACGTATAAGAAGTGATTATTTACTGGGAGCTTCCGATAAGTACGGATCGGTAATACAAATTAATACTAAATAGTGAAGAGAAACATCTTATTAACTATTTTACAATATATCAACCGAAAATGAGAAAGTAGCGGTGAGCGAAATTTCTATAGTTAAAGTAATAATAACAGGTTGGCCAGTTACTTAATGCTATTGACAAAAGCAGCCACAGACGGTTAAAGCCCGGTAGTGAAACCACTTTGTAATCCAGGGGTATAGTTTAAGGGCAGAACATTGGTCTTCAAAATCATACGTGTGGGTTCGATTCCTGCTACCCTTGTTTGAAAAAACGCCGTTTTAAGAAGTTTGTACCAAGTTATTTTCTACCTATATATCGCGCCACGAAGCTTAGACGTAGCTCTAAATTTAGGTTATTACTTAATCAAACCACCGTTAACCGTAAGGAATATAGGGACTGCGGGCCCCGTAAGTACGTAAACAACTACCGTTTAGGTTCGGTCCCTGACGCGTCCGTAACTGCCACTGCAAAATATTTTCTCGTTTTCAGGAAAAAAAACTGAGTTTTTACCACTAAGTCGCTTACACTTGATGTTTCCTCCTTAGCAGTACTGGGGAGGAGCCTGAGACCCAGTAGTTCGCCTGTAGCTAGTGACTCAACGAAGTCATTACTTTTTAGTTCTTTACCTGTGCCGCACACACTAGTATCGCCGTTTCTTTCAGTACATGTAAGTTGCGCTAACTTGGCTCTTCGCCTGCACGATCATATCGGTGGGGAAGCCAGTTCTTTACAGGCTAGCCAGGCTTATTCTTACTGCACTCTCAGTAGTGTTAGCGGCTGATTTTTTTTAAAGAAGCGTCTGTCGCGTCTAGTCCCCCCCTCCCAAACTATGGTGCTCGGCTACGGCTTTAAGCGCTTTATCTTAGACAACCCAATTTTCTATCCGCACGCCGAAAACGTAAAGATTTTTCGTAACTTAGTTTTTAGCTCCTTTTCTTCATATAGCGAGTATACGCTTAGGCATGTCGCTTCATCCGGAAGTTTAATAAGTTTACTAACGAACTTTCGCCGGTATACTTTCCCCAAACGACTGGGGCTCTCTTTAACTAGAAGCGCTTTATACATGCTACGTGTCAAAATAAAGACGCAACAGTTGGGGTCGTCGAAGCTTAGACGTTCTAAGTTTTCGCAGAAAAAAAAATCTCGAGTGCGTTATAAGGTTATTCTTCAACAGCTTACACGTCTTAAATGAAGGCTAAAAAAAAACAAGAATGTTATGCGCCGTACTCTTAGTAAGTTGGAGAGGCGTATAGACTCTGCCCGACCCCCCAGTAGCCAGGTACTCGAGCGGTATAACGTTCCTCGTTTTTTCGCTTTCTCTGCTCGTGCGCTAGCTCCACGATCTTTGCAGCGCAGCTTTAACGCACAGACAGTAGTCAGGTCTGCCCAACGTCAACTTACGCAAAGTTATGTCGCTCGCCTTATAGGAGGTGCGCAGAACTATTACCCGTATATTTCCAAAGAATATTCTTTATTATACTTTTTTCAAAGTCCGTTATTCTTTAAAATTTTTTTATGAGGACTCTGCTCAGCTGAGTTTACCAATTTTTCTTTTGTCAATTCTACGTTCTTACGCTTAGTGTACAAGAACAGCGGCCGCCATCATCAAATGACTAATTTGACACCTTTTATGCCGCTGCGTAGCTTACTGGTAAAGAAGATCCTCTCTAACCAGACTAACTCCTTTTTGCATAAGCACGCACTACCCTGGGTTCATAATTCACTGGTTCGTTTTATGGAAGACTGTTCGGGTAAGAGAGTTATGCTACAGATTTACTCTTTTATTACTCAGAACGTAGATAACTCTTTTCTCATACTCTACCGCCGATGAATGCCACGAATGCGCTATTACGAGCAGCGTCTAGGGCATAAGTTTTTTCTTGGGGAGGCGTTGAGCATAATGCACCTTAGCTTTATAATGCATGACCCTAAGCTATTAATATCGTGATTTAGCGCGATAATAAAGCGTATAAGCTTTTGAAAAACTCGTTTGGTATTTCGGTTCTTCAGGTACCTAATACAAAACTACTTTTCCAAGCTGTTTAGCCAACTCCAAGTCAAGGGTATAAAGGTGCGCCTAAAGGGTAAGATAAGTGTCTCGGGTAACTCGCGTAAGCGTACTATTCTTTACCGCGCAGGGTTAACGTCACACTCCACGACTAAATTAAGGGTGTTAAACGAGTTTACCACAATAAACACCTTTACCGGAGTTATGGGGTTCCAAATATGGCTATTCTATTAGTTCGTTTTTGTGGTTTCTTATGTACCGCGCCTGACTTTAATTTTAATGCATCAATACAATAACTTTTTAGATTCCAACTGAGTACAAACCTACAAACATACCGACCAGACATGATTAGCTGATTCTCTTAACTGAGAAAAAATGTCTAATATTTCGACTTTAGACGCCTCTTTCTTAACATTTCTGCATAACCCCTCTTTTGTAAATCAGCATATGACACTAGATTACTCGTTAAAGGTATCTTACCTGGACACCATATTAATTACTGCTAACTCAGTAAACTATTCAGTGTCTACCCTATATATTTCCTATATTAACGACTTATACAACAACTTTTCGGTATCTTACCTCCCTTTAATGTCTTTGTTTTTTTCGTCATATCAGGACGTGTATAGCGTAATAATGTTAATTTCACCAGAGTTAATAATTGCTTTTACTGACTATTTTAATTTTTACCACGCTTCAACTTTCATTAATATTGAGGTTTCGTCCTGTTTTGATTCGTACACTAACAACTTAAACTATATATTTGGTGAGGGAATACTCGCCTTATTTATGTTTTTATTTTTCGCCTGGGTTTTGATTTACTTTTTTACCATAAACACGCTATTAACGTGATCAACTTACAACTACAGTCAGTTTATTAGATTCTACATGTATTTCTTTTCCATGTCTAAAGACACACGCCTTCAATTTGAGGTCGTCCTGCAGACTGCAATTTTCTTTTTTTTCTATTGGTCTATGACAATCATGGCTTTTGACGATGATAAGGAAGAGCTTATTGAGTACATGGATACTATGTACTTTTATTTCTTTACTTTTATAATTTTCTATTTTTTCTACAAACACTCAATTCACTACTTTTCTTTTCTAGAGGCTTCCGCTACTGGTTCTCGCTCAACTATGTTCCTCGTAACACAGTTTAAAGGTGACTTCCTAGCATTATTTTCTATGATATTAAGGTTCTACTCACTTTTACTAAGGTTAAATGTTTACGACATTTTAGACGACTGCCTGGATTTTTATTATGTTTTTATTGGGGATTTTGACGACGATGAGTACTTAAACGAGCTCTTCTTCTCCATTCACGGTACGTTATTTTTTACTATGGACAATCAAGACGACAGGTCTTTCCTCTTAGAGGACGAAAACGACTTTTCTCTTGATTTTTTCTACACTTATTTCGTTATGTGGGGTAAAATCTTCTACTTTCTTTTCTACACAGTGGAATTAATCGCACGCTTCGGTTTGGCTTTTTACGTTATTTACCTAGTCCTATTCGAGATTTACGGAGTAAATTGCTCTTACAAAGAAGATCACTACTTCAACTCTAAGAGAACCTCAGCTTAGCTTCCAATAACTGCTCTATAATTAATGTTTTCTTATTGTGACGGTATTTTTAGGAATTTTTGTATAAGTGTGGACAGTTTCTTTTTCAAGTATAGCCACAAAACCTTTTTCTGTTACTTTTATGACAATTGGGTGCCAGCTGCTGTGCTACCCGTTGTAAACGGTTTCCTCGACTTTTTTCACCACTTTATAATTTTTAACAGTTATTTAGTAGGGGGTGCTTACGGTTTGTATGCCGGTTTCTTTTTCCTAATTGAGAATACAATTACTCACGCTACAAACTTTTTAGTTGCAAAGGCCGTCTCTATTGCACTGAAGTTTTTAATGTGTATTTGCCTTCTTATTTTTGCTCGCGGTGGAATCCCCAGATTTAGGTTTGACTATCTCACGCGGTTGGGCTGAATCAGGTTTTTGAGCCTCGTTTTACTTTCTTTTTTAATCGAGCTATTTTTACTTTCAATGCTTTAGAGTCCCCAGTTTTTTAATATATATAATGTTTATTGGAGATCTCAACTTATACTTTATTATCTTTTTTTTAATTATGGTCAGCCTTTCTACGAACGTAACGAGTGCTTTACACTTATTGCTAACAGCCGAATTACTATGGGTAACCCTTTACGTAATCGTGCTTAATATGGGAATCTTATATGACAACATAAACCTTTTGTCCCTAACCTTCTTCTTCTTAGTTCTGTCTGCCGTAGAGTTCGGTATAGGAATAGTTTTAATTCTAGTTCAGAACGTTTTTTTACGCTCAATTTATTTAAGTGACAACTCTAAAAATTGATTAAAGTACAACACACGTTTTTTACTGCGCATTAAAAACACCAAACTTCCGAATTTATAATATATAAACAATGTTTTTACGTAATTTTTTTTTTACAAAAGTTAATTTTCTTTTAAAATTTACCAACTACAGGTATTTTACACTTTCCAGTTCCCAAGAAGCAACTAATTACAGGTTTAAGAGTTTGATAAAAAACGTCTTTTTTTTACCCGTCAACATGGCATATTGAATAAAAACTAGAACCAGCTACACTACAAATAGCTGAGTCTTCACTACTAATCACAAGAGAATTTCAGTTAACTATTTTAATTTCGTACTCGTCGCAGGAACTGCTGGGATGAGCCTGGCTACAGTTATTCGTTTAGAGTTTGCTTACCCAGGTGTCGGGGTTTTAGCTGGAGACAGCTTACAGTACCTGAGTACTGCCACCGCTCACGGGGTAATTATGGTTTTCTATATGATAATGCCAGCTATATTCGGTGCCTTCGGTAACTTTCTTCTACCTACGCAGCTTGGGGTACACGACGTCGCGTTCCCTAGATTAAACAGTGCCGCCTTTTGGTTTCTTCCTGGAGGGTTGATTATGTTATGTCAACTAGTTTGTACTGACCGTCGCTACGCAAGAATGAACTGTTTCAACATCCGCGAATTACAAGGTATCTTAAAACGCCGCTTTTTTACCGATATGGTAAATTCCCATGACCACCGCGACATTCTCAGCTCTTCTATGATAGCTGCTAAGTTTAAGCTCAATTCGGCCGAAAACATAAATTTAGATACTACACTGTTTTACAACTGGGGACTTCTCAGTGGCGGTAGCAACAAGTTTACAATTTTTAATGCAGCTTCTTTTAGCTCCGAACGCAACACACTATCCTCAACAGATTTATTTTTAATTAACGCTTTTAGACCTCTCTTAAGCGCAAATTTTTTTTTTACCTATATCTCTTACGCTTTCAATTCGCTAGTTTTTGTATGTTTAAAGCTCACCAACATATTATCTAGACCCGACCTGCTTTTATTTTCGTCGCTAAGTTCTTTCGCTGGGATCTTTGGGGGTTCTTTCTTCAATACCGTCTTAACAACACTTACTATTAATTTTTCAACGTTACGCGTTAGCACTAAGCAGTCCATTGTCGCTGTTAACGCAGTCGAGCATTCTACGCCCTCGCAGTCATTTTATTCTAAAGATACTGATATGCCAAAATACTATGACGAGTTTCTCTTCCTCGAAAACGCCTCTTCACAGCGCGTAACAAGGTTCTCCAATTTACTAGTTAATTATGATTATAAAACTGGACACTACCTAGGTACTTGGGACAAGCTATACCCGCAGCTTATGCTGTCATTTATAGAAGTCGCTCGCGGTATTCGAAAACCTTCATGGGTCTTCTCGGATCAGTACGTAGACTTATTAAAGCAAAATTATAACACTTACTTCACTAATTTTACCGGTAAGGTAAATTTACAACTCTCTAATATAGAAGACTGGTACTCAGTTCATGTGAACCCTCTTCAAAATACTTTTAACTACTACTATCTTTTAAGCGCAAACACTATGCATACTAATCCTCGCTGACTTTCGTTGGTTGGTTTCGATCAAAAGTTCTATCGAATGTTTACGTCATCTTCCACGCAACAACGTGTTTTGGCCAACTGAAAGCAATTAAAATTTACGAGGGAGTCCTGACGTTGTAAACTGCTTAGCGCTAGACACCAAAATACTCTTTATAGGCGGTTTTCAAGCGAAGAAAGTTTAATCTACTCTATTGAACGAAACGCAAAGGACCTGCTTCCCGGTTGAGCCATGATAACGCCTTTCTCTTCTAGGGTTAGGTACACTGCAATCGGCCGAATTGACGTTGGTTTAATGGGAGTCTTTCTTGCTATAAATGCTTCTATTGTAAGCTCCGCAAACTTTCTAGTAACTTACCGTTATTTATCCACACTCAATAACAGGAAAATGCGTGACGCAAGATCCTTTTTCTCAGAGTCTTTAATTGTCGCATCTTGAATGATGGTGGCTGCTAACCCCATGCTTGCCATTAGTATACTTATGCTTCTTTCTGATAGGCATTGACAAACCTCGTTCTTTGACTATTCTGGTGGGGGAGATACTGTACTCTTCCAGCACATGTTTTGGTTCTTTGGTCACCCAGAGGTCTATATTATATTAATTCCTATATTTGGATTCGCTAATACCATAATGTCCTTTTATTTCCGTAAACGTGTATCAGCCAGAGCTAGTTTAATGTACTCGATGTACACTATTGCTTTTCTCGGCTTCTTTGTTTGAGGTCATCACATGTACATGGTTGGCCTGTCTCACACAACACGTATGCTTTTCAGTACACTAACGGTCATGATTTCTGTTCCTGCTGCCACTAAGTTAATGCACTGGTGTGTAACAATTGTCAACAGCGTTTTCGTTATGGAAATACCATTAATATTTACGTTTACTTTTGCGTTTTTATTCGTATGCGGTGGAGTCTCAGGTATGGCAGTCGCCCATACCGGTATGGATGTCCTGTTCCACGACACCTTTTACGTAATAGGTCATTTTCACGTTATGTTTGCTAGCTGTGCTATGATAGGTATATTCGCAGCATTCTATTTCTATTTCCCTGCTATTTACGGTGTTAAATACAGTCGTATATTCGCCTATATTCACTATGTTTACTACGTATTCGGCCAACTTATTACTATTATGCCTATGCTATGACTGGGGTACTGTGGTATGCCCCGTAGGGTTTTAGATTACCCTGCTTCATTAGGCGGTTGACATGCTATTTCGTCCGCAGGTCATTTGCTCAGTGTAGCCGCTATACTATCATTTTTTGTTATGATATACGATAGTATCCGACAGTCGAAACCCGTTATTAGAAGTAACTTCGGTGCTGGCCGACTTAACACGCGAGTTAGCTTTTATTTCTTTGAAATAAATAGGCTTTCCTTTATCCAACGCAAAAGTTTTTACAACTCACGCCTATACGTGGGGGGATCCACAGACAACATAAATAGGAAATTAATTTACATCACGACCCTTGACACGACGCTACTTTCTTATAAGTTCTACTTTTAAGAAATATATTTTATGGATTTAGGCCACATTTTTTTAAAAAGTTTACTTACGAAAGTTTTTTACGATATATCGTCTATTACACCCTTTACACGCATAGATTATGTTCAGCTATTAGATGCTAACCTGTTACACTTACCAAGCAGCTCCCTCTTTTCCTCTTCTTTGGCGCACGAAGCCTTTACCAATACGTTTAGCAATTTCACGACGAACGCTCCAAGTATTTATCTATCTACTGAACAGTGCTTGGCTGTGCTACATTACCTTAGTTGAGAAAACATGTTTAAGTTCGAGGCCCAATTTCCCGTTTTAGGAAACACCTTCGGCTTATGGTCAGACGACACTTCGTGATCCAACTTGCTCACACCTGACAGTCCCCTCGCTTTCGCGACTCCCGGGTCTTCCCAATTACTAAGTTTTGAGCAAATGAGCTCAAATACTACACATATTGCGGATGAGATATTTTCTCCCTTACTAGACCTGTTGGGGGTCACTGTACTAGAGAAAAATCACCCACTGAGGCTTTATGATGTTTTACCTGCGTCTATAGACCGAGTAACTTTACAAAACCTCGACTCGTGGCTACTAACTGGGGATAGTACGCCCATACAGACGTCGTCGGTTCCCGACACGAAGTTGTATTACCCTGAGCCATTCGTGGCTTCGCCGTCATTCGTTCACGAGGAGATTTGGTTCTTGCATATACTGTATTACAATTATTGGTTATGATTTTTTTTCATATCTCTAATAATGTTTTACTTTATCACGTTCATCTCCGTCGTGCGGTGGTGTAACCTGCGAGTTAAGCCTAAGAGGGAAACTCGTGGTGTTAGTAGATCGAAGTGTGCGGACCTTATCACAGCCTGTGTACCTGTGTCATGAGCTGCCTCGATAATAATATCTGAGACAGTTGACGCATCTGACTACTATGACGGGTTTGGTACCGGTGAGCTTGTAATAGGTATCCGCGCTTATCAGTGGGGCTGGGAGTACTTTTACCCCAGAAACATAGATACTAATTACAATTTACGCCTAAGCTACTCTGCACTTTTAGGTCGCTCAGTAAAGTATTCTACTAGCAGTTCCGAGCTTATGGATTCTAACCAGCTGTGGAAGCACTTTCAGAAAAAAAACTTAAGTAGCCAACCGAACACTCCAGGCCACCTACTTTTATCACCACCTACTAAATCATCTGCGCTAAATAACGTGGACTTTTCTTCTGTAGGTAACGCGGTCAACTCAGACCCCAATGCGTTCAAGAAAATACAAAAGTACTCCAAGTTATCAGTAAATCAAAATATGCTTGAGACGTCAAACATGAACGCTAGATTTAACAAGTTGGGTAGCCTGTACCTCAGTGACTTAAGCCTGGCGCCCAATTCAGCTTCTTACCACACAAACCGTCAGCATGTCCAAAGTTCTTCGAGTTCTTTTTTACCAAGCTTTTTCACACTAACTGACCAGTCATCGCTTAACCGCTACTTTTCTTACGCTTTGGGTTTTTCTAACGACTTTTTAGGTACTAAAAGCACCACCAGAAATTATAATTTTTTCAACGGCGAAGCTTCACCGTCATCTACGGATAGCAGCGCTCCCGCATCAGCTCTCTCGAGTTTTGTTAACTTAAATTTTTCCAGCGCTTTAAGCTCACACAGCTCTTCGCGTACCGCAACAGGTGTGAAAGCATACGATACTAGCAAGAAGCAAAATGCAGTAGTTGGCGCTTTAAGCTCAGACTTTGTTTATAGTCCGAACTTGCATACACGGCTGACTAGCCCCTTTTCTACTGAATTTAGTTCTGAAACGTATAAGAGTCTTTTCTCCTGAAACTTATTTAACGATTTTAGGGGTTATAGATTTCGCGATCTACAGTCTACGAACCAGCAGTTTCTAAGTTCAGAGAAAAATTTACGAGACGTAACCAATTTAAGTTTCGCTGAGACCAGCAATGACTTTGGGGGGTCTTCGTCTATGACGAAGTCCGTTGTAGGGGGTAGCCTAGCTTTAAACCCTAACAAACAAGCGTTTACTTCATCGTCACTCAATTGAGCCGGTCAGGACAGCATGTCAAGTGTTCTTTCTACAAGCCTAACGCTTCCCAGCAATTCTTCACCTCTCTTCTCTAACTCTTCTAGCTGGTTTCCGTTTAATTACGATCGCGCTCAAAAGTTTGTTGGTTTAGAGACACCCAATATGCTAAAAGGTAAAGAGGAGTCGACGCCGTCTCACGTATTTAATGCCTACTGACTCTCTTACTGAAATAGGATTAACTCCGAGCATAAGTATGCTTTAACTAGCATAGATCTCTCCTCGTTCTCGAATTTTTATTTACCCACTATATCAGAGTACGCAGAGTATGATTTTAAGAACTGACAATCCCTAGATGCTCTAGAAGACTCAGTTTGAGAAACTAGTTACCCTTCCTTTTTACACGAAGAATATCACAGCTTAAAATCACACGTAGCAGAGCGGACAGAATTTGCGCGGCCAGTAAACGAGTTTAATACCCTGAATCGTTTATTTACGCCTAAGACGAACGTAGCAGTGCGTTCCCCGCGACTGGATAATTTTAACTTTTCCAGCCCAGCTGTTTACTCTGACACCTTTTTTTCAAACCCAAGCACATTAAATCTCACAAATTTTTTACAGTTTAACAACCTAACGAAGCTAGATTACATTGAGGACTCCTACGAGGGCTTAAAGTCTAACAGCTTTTTCTCACCTTTTCTAGCAAAGAATTATATATACTCAAAAAATACGTCTTTACCTAATTTCTCTTACGCTACTAATCTCAATATGTTTAGAGCTGACTTCGAGGAATCGAGCTGAGATACTGAAGAGAACTTACATTTTCAGTCAGAGAACTCTATCCAGCACAACCACCCGCTACTCATGACTAACCCATTAAAATTGAGGTCCACGGTTAAGAACTTAATGGTCACTTACAGCGCTATACAGAAAGTATACCGTTCCAGATTTGACGAGGGGCGTTCAAACATGAACACTAACGCGTTACACAATTCTTATGTCGCGTACCCCTTTTTAACTGAGGGCCGCAGCAATTACGAGTCTTTAATGGGTAAAAATAAGGAGTCTTACTTTTCGTCAAGTTTATTTCACGCTAACTTTAATAGTAAATTTTCGGAGCTGACTTTATCTTCTGTTGCCAACTCTTCTTTATTCTTAGACATACCGTTTCTTCTTTCTTTAAAAAGTGACCCTTCCCGGTACCTCTGATTCGACTGACTTTCGCGTTGGGTTTCTCTGGAGGTACAGCCGTCCTCGATCGCAAAGTACTCCTTAGCCGGGCTGCCCTATGCTACACGTTTGTACGAGTTCGCAACGCAGTTAGGTGAGGAGCTAGGCGACTCGGAAAACTACCTCTCCAAGATTTACCATGCACGACGAAATTACGTCCAGGATTGATCTACAGCCTCTTACTTTTACTTAAAAACTTCCTCATGATTCAAATATGTACCTCAACTACAAGGTAACTTTAGCGTCCAAGGTTCCGCTATTTCACTATTATTTTCTTCTATGTATTTCAACACTGAGTACTATATAGATTCTGTTCAGTTAAACTCCACGCCTTCGTTTTCGGGCTTAAATAAGCTCAATGGTATGCTATATACCCCCAGCTTCGAGATCTCAAACTGAAACTACACCTCATCCACGTTGGTCGACTTACTTTCTAAGCGTGAGCATTTTTACCGACTATTCTTGTCCTCTAAATCTCAGATAATGGGCCTACCTAGTTCGTTCGTAGCCGTCCCTACGGCTAAGTTACTCGTAGAACTCCGCTCTAGCTTAGGCTTCACGGATCCTATGCATTTTAGCTTAGGCCATAACCACAATCAATTTATGAGTCTAGGTAACAGTGCAAACCTAAATAGCTTACTAAACGTAACAAACTTACAACAGTATGTTTCGCAAATAGTTCCCGCCAACCTTAACCCCCTAGTAAGTCTTTTACAGTTCTACTCTAGTGCACAAAAAAGCAATTTCTATACGGATGCTGATTTAGCACCACGCTCCCTAAAGTCACAGTATAAACCCATGCGCAAAGGCGTTACCAATATGGTGCGTCTTCAAGCTACTAACGCAATCGCTATGCCAACTGAAATGAGGCTTCATATATTAGCGTCGTCAAAGGACGTTATACACTCTTGATCAATCCCCTCCGCTGGGATAAAAATTGACTGTGTTCCGGGGTACTCATCCCACCGTATCGCAATCTTCCTCACCCACGGAATATTTTGGGGTCAATGTATGGAGATATGTGGTCGATACCACCACTGAATGCCCATAATCGTCTATTTTATGAAGCGTGATCTTTTCTTTCTATGATGTGCTCACTTTATTCACTACTCTGACTTGGACCAGTCTTTTAACATGCTTGACCGGTCACTCGCAGACTCTCCCCAAGTAGCGTCTTTCGACAAAAACACCTGAATAAGCGAATTTTCGCGCGATGTAAGCTAGTTCGATATCGTCACAATTTCGTTACTTAGCCATTTACAGTTTACATGTTACAGAAATCAACATGGCTATTTGTCAACGATAATACTAACGTTAGGTGGTTACGAATTTTCCACCTCTACAAAGGTTTTCACCGTAAGGTCACGACTGCTGGGCTTTTCATAAAGGGTTCTGCGCGGGTCGTAGAGCCGCCTAGAATGGAGTACAAGGGTTTTAAGTACAAGTATAGTTTAAGGGGTAACATATGTAGGAGTTGAATTATCAGGGTGAACTATAATAAGCAGAATCGGGACTCGAGCCTTGTACGCTTCAGGGACAATTCTGGAATAATAATAAAGAAAAAAAACAACCCGAAGTCTAAGTTTCTACTTGGCCCTATTACACGTAACATAGGTCGTAAAAAACTGCTTACCTTATTCAAAGTCGTTTTATAATTAGCGTGAGCCTACAGGCTGTCATTTACCTTAGATGAGCTTAAACTTAAGTATATTTTCTTTCCCACCTACTTTTTTAGTACTACATTGTTTATTTATTTTCCTATTCAAACGTTGGATAGGCCCAATTGGTACGTTTTACGGTTCTATAGTCGTATTTTTTACAGTGCTATTTTTATCTTTAAACGAGTTATATTTCGTTATGTTAACCGGTACCTACTCTTTCGTTGATTTTGGGCGCTGATTTTTCTGTCTAGACCTTATAGATTCCCATTTGGTTTTTTGTCTAGATATACTAGCGCTCGTATCTTCGAGTTTAGTTTTATTACTTACAACTTTCGCACTTTACTTTGGTGTCGAGTACATGTATAGAGAGGCGTTTATCAATCGTTTGCTATACTTATTAAATCTCTTTGCGACTAGTGTTGTATTTTTATTTTACTGTTACGATTTTTTTTTAATTCTTTTTGCTTGGGAGTGTATTGGGTTATTTTCTTTTTTACTAGTTAACTTTTACTCCACCCGTATATATACCATAAAGGCTGCGTTAAAAACTTTTGTTTTTTCACGCATAAGTGATATGTTTATGTTCTTCACTTTTATGTTGTCTATAAATGTATTCATGTCCACAGACTTGTCTATTATTTTTTTACAAATTCCGTTTATGGTTTTTCACTACTTGTTTTTTGGTAATATTGCACTCCACTTCTTAACACTTTTTTCGCTAACTCTTACCATTTCGGGTACTATCAAAGCAGCTCAGTTTTTCTCCCATGTGTGGTTACCAGATGCCATGGAAGCACCAACTCCAGCTTCAGCGCTTATTCACTCCTCTACGTTAGTCGTAGCCGGTGTTTTTTTGGTTATTAGGTTCTCAATTTTATTCGAATTTACCGTTTTAACAAACTACTACCTAGCGTTACTAGGCGCAATGACGCTCTCTTTTGGGGCCATCACCGCCACTTTTCAAAATGATATAAAGAAACTAGTCGCCTATTCCACTATTAGCCAAATTGGCTACCTTGTCTGTGGCTGTGGGTTTTGTTGTTATGAGGAGGTATTAATTTACTTAATTGTTCATGCCTTGAACAAGGCGTTTTTATTTGTTTTAGTTGGTTACCTCGTGCATTTTTTCAGTGGTAACACTGACATGCGCCAGATGGGGGGGGCATATCTGTACTCTTTTGATATTGCCGCTTTACTGTTTGGTGTCTGTTTTAATTTAGCTGGACTACCCTATAGTGCCGGTTTTCTAGGTAAAGAGTTTCTGCTTTTTCAGGTTTTACGAGATGATTTTATGTCACTTGTCGTTCGGGGTTGTTGATTAGTAAGTTTTTTTTTCACGCCCATTTATATGTTTATTTTAGCTTTTGTAGTTATGTTCAACACCAAAAAAGGCTCAATAACAGTTTATCGGGGTGGGTGGCATAACATGCTACTTTCCCAGATACTGCTGCTCAAGGGAACTCTCACGCTGACGTCTTTAACCAACGGGGTGGGTTCAGTGACCAAGGCCGCGCTTTACCGTTTTCATTTCACGATCGTCACTTCTAGGACTACGTCCTATCTGTTATTTACGTTTTGGGTATTCTTTTTCTTCTTTGGTGAATCGTTGTTGCTTTTAACATTCAACTTTACTACTCCAGTTGATGCGATAAACTCTTTCTCATTTTTCAATCTAAAGCAGCACGTGGTATTTATGACGTCCAGCCTATCCGCGTCTCTGCTCGGTTCAATTAATTTTTACATTTATTTTTTAACGACCTCTGCGTTTCTATACTTAGTTAATCTAAACTATACAACGAGCTACACATATTACTGGGGTAACACAGTTACTTTACTTTTGATGCTGTGTGTTTGTATACTATTTTACTAGCATTAATCGAGCACTTATATTTTATCGGAGATTTTGAAGTTTTTTTAGCCGCCGTTTCGTCTTTTGCCCTATCTACCATTGTTTACAACGTTATAACAGTTTTTTCTTTCAAAGATCTTATGAGGCGGTTTGGCCTAGTAAAAAATTCCCGAAGGGATTTTTACGAGTGTGGGTTTCGCCCTCAAGTTCAAAGAGTTGTCAAGATATCTATACAGTTTTTACTCATATGCGTTTTTTTTTTACTTTACGATATCGAGCTCGTGTTTCTTTTTCCGTTTGTGTCGGGTTTTACCTTCACAGGCTTCTATGATTTACTGCTTATAATCTTATTTTTTGGCGTCTTATTCAAAAGCCTTAATATTGATTATGAGCGTCACGCTCTTTATTGGCAGGAGTAACCTTATACGTAATGATTGAAGGAAGAAATTTTAGAAAAGCTTTGTGAGGTTATCACCCCAATTTTCAGAACATAGACATTATAAATAACTGATCTTGAAATTTAATATCTTTATCGTCAATGATATTTTCGTACTTAAACTTTTTTGTAAACAGACTACTCTTGCCTTTTTCTAGCGTAACATCTATCTTAGGTTTTATGTTATTATTGTGTATGATTATGCAGTTGCTGTCAGGATTTTTCCTGGGTTGGTACTATATACCTGAGCCTGGTCTTGTAATTGAACTCCGTGAAGAGATGTTTAACGACACTCGTTTCGGATCAGAGGTCTTTTACATGCACGTCAGAGGTGTTGATACCTTAATGCTACTCTCATATTTACACATTTTAAAGAAAATTTTTTTGAAAAACTACGTAACCTCAGAGTCAGATGGGTGACTACTAGGGGGTTATGCTTTTTTGTTTTTTCACTACATTATTTTCCTAGGTATTTCTTTAAGCGCATCCCATTTAAGTGACTTAACACTAACTATAGGGGCTAATATTTTCTGGTCTTTATTTAATAACATTTATAAGACATATTATATTGTCTTTACAAATAAGCACTTAAATACTGACCAGTTAACACGTATCATGGTATTACACTACTTTACGCCTTGATACTATATTTACCTTGTTAAATTACACGTTCTTTTCTGTCACGAATCTTGAGATACGGATAGCGGAGAAAATACTTATGAAGATAAGACTGGTACTTACGTGTCTTGGTTCTACGATGCATTCTTGAAGGAAATTCAGGATGCTTGATACTGAGTCACTTACATTTATTTGTACTTTTTTTTACACCACTTTAACGGTTCCACTATAAATTACTTTTTTTTTGAAAGGTGAAATATTTCCGAACTAGATGAGATTAGATTTTACGGAGTAGCCCCCCACTGATATTTTAGGCCTTACATGGGTCTATTAGTTATTTCGCCTACCCACTACGAGGGTCTTATGTGAATGGGCTTATTTTTAGGTTCTATCGCTTTCTTACCCGTAATTTATAATGTTTACAACACTATGAATAAGTATGTAGCTACTATTCCCATGCAAAACTCAATTTTACAAACAACAACTTTTATCTTTTTCATGCTATCACTATTTTGTGCTAATAGCATGTTACCTTGCGGTCGTTACTACTACGAGCCTGAGGGAGGATACGTTGGTAATCCTTGAGTCAAGTTTTCTTTTCAGTATATGTATTTATACTTATGCTGGATTTTGCATCACCTAGACTTAATTGACCACTATATCTTTTACTTAACCCAAACTTTCTTACGTAAATTAACTCTAGATTTAAATCCTCGAGTTTCTGCCCGAAAAAACAACCTGTAATTTAGTTTACAGTTTATTTAGTGAGTTTTACTTTTATATTTTTTTGCTTTATTTGCATTCCAGCAACTACTTTGGCTTCAGCGCAACTAAAACCCTTAGCCGCCCCTATCCACGCTGTGGCGTTTGGCTACCTCAGCTTTGCTAATATGCGGGTTACGCCGTTACTGCACCTGATGCGAGCTTTTTTTCTGAGTTTGACCTTACGCGTGTCATTTATACCAACTTATTACCGACGCAGCGAGCTGATTTGGTTGGACGGTTTTTTATTCGACTTTTTGCAGAAAAAGTCTGTAGACACATGGCTTCGTAAGTTCGTCATTAACACGGGGTATTTGTTTAGTGAGCGTATGGTTTTCGACCAAGTAGTTCGTGTTTACTTAGACAATATAATATGACCCCTACATTATATCGGTGCACTGGAGACTGACAACGTTAGTGAGATGCTGTCTATCATTATTTTCTTATATTTTTTTTTCATATCTATATTATCGCTCATTTTTATTATTTTTTAAAAGCTAGTATTCACGAATTCGCCTTATTACTCGCCTTAACCTGTGTATTGACCGTATTATTCATTGTACTACTTGAACGTAAGATGTTAGCGTTCGCGCAACGCCGTATGGGTCCCACTTTAATGGGCCGCAACGGTGCATTTCAAATACTCGCTGACCTTTTCAAAATGCTTTCAAAGGAAATTTTTTTAATTCCTCGTCCCACAACTGTAACTGCTCCAGTGTTTCTATCTCTGCTATTCTCAGTTCAGTTGTTATTCAGCTTGAACTTTGTTTGGGGTCCGAGCATGTTCGTAGTTGAATCAGTGGATTCAATGGTTCTTTATCACTTATTTTTAATATTACTATCAAATATTTTCTTCTCCATTGTCGGGTTATTAAGCCATTCTAGGTACGCTATTATAGCCACGATACGTGGGTTAGTACATGTAATTTCTTTAGATATATTTGTTACGGTCTTATATTCTTTGTTAGTTTTAACTTCTCAGTCCGCAAATTTTCACGACTTTATCTTGTTACAGCACGCTTACTGGTATATACTACTTTATGCGCCAGCAGCGTCGACGTTTCTAGTAGTTCTATTTTTAGAATCTAAGAGGGCACCCTTCGATCACTCCGAGACTGAATCTGAGGTGGTTGCGGGTTACGCAACTGAGTATAATGGGCCCATGTTGCTAATGTTTTTTCTGTGTGAGTATTTGCATTTAATTATTGCTTCTCTTCACTTTTGTATTTTTTTCTTAGGAGGTTGATTCTTATTTTATATATATCATTTTTTACCTCCCCTTTTTGCTTCTTACCATGCGAACTCTTTATGGTTTTTATAAAATGTGCCTTTTATTTGGTACTAAATTTAGGTTTTTTTTTGAAGCATGTAATATTGAAGGTGACTGTCATTCTGTTCCTAAACTATTTTAGCGCTAACTATTTCATCAGTACTTGGCGACCAGATTTACTATTTAGGTCAAATCTGAACGACTTTTTATTCATGAATTTTCACTTTTTTTGAACTAACGTTTGGTACCTGCTAAAATTTTTATGCGTACTACTTCTAGTCAGTTGTTGCTTAACTTCTTATTTTACGAGCATTTTATTCTCCTTAGTTTTACATAATATACTCCTTTGCTTAATAGTCACGCTTGGTGTAGTTTCAACTAACTGTACATTCGTCCACCAGTTCGGGTTAGATAATTCGAAAGTAAACATACTACTCCTTAATAAAATTAATAGGATACATCCACCACTATTCTACCTAGGTTTTTTTGTTTACCTTACGTCACCTATATTATGTGTCGATCACAAATTTCAATGCAACTACCAACAGTATAAGTTTACTTCACACTGTGCCTACGCCTTTGTGCTTTTAGGTGTTAGTTTATACTTAGGGGGGTGGTGAGCTTTGCAGGAAGGTTCTTGAGGGGGTTGGTGAAATTGAGACTCATCTGAGGTTTTTGGGGTCTACCTGCTGTATACAATTACGCGCGTTTACCATATGCAACTCGGTGCGACACACACTTCAAGGATCAGGCTGTTTTCGGCATTGTCGTTGTATTTGCTGCTTCTTTACTATTTTCTAATGCAATTTAATTTCACACTAATAGCTCATAATTTTGGCTTTCGAAAGAAGCACTTTCTTTTTGAGAAGTTACTTCTTGTTGGTGTGCTCGCGCACTTTTTCACAGCTACGACATATCTGTGTGCTAACCAAACTTTTTTAGTTAAGGCCTCAGCTACCGTAAAACCTAGGTCAAATTTTTATACGCTCTATTTAATCGTTATTGTGCTCTCGTTATTCATAATTGCGTTAGTACCACTTGTAAATTACAACCTCTACATAGACACGGTCGTGTCTACTACTTTGTCTTCTCTGTTGTTTATTTCTGTTATTTTATTT
>Ga0209192_10001199_pt1 | contig 21535 bp, 21 predicted proteins | sample ArcticOcean_MG_C_11_FD_187433 | JGI IMG/M metagenome (GOLD analysis project Ga0209192, IMG submission 187433) | Marine microbial communities from western Arctic Ocean - ArcticOcean_MG_CB2_154 (SPAdes) (version 2) | ecosystem: Environmental > Aquatic > Marine > Oceanic | place: Arctic Ocean... | reverse complement strand
GCCAATCGATTTTCCAGTTGCGTCCGATTTGTCTTTGTCAGTCGGCGATTTGGAATCTTCTGCGCGCACGACATTGGCGGTCCAAATTGCCCAAGGAGAGTCAAATCTAGTTGTTGAGCAATCGTCTCAGAATACAGAAAATTCCGCCGAAAGTATTGACCAAAACTTAGATGAAACAGGCTCGGCCAGTCCGGTTGGCGAAGAGCCGGTTTTGGCAATTGAACCTGAGAATACGGATAGTTACCTAAATAGAATCAAAGATGCCAGCCCGGCTGATCAGTTTATTCAACACATTGTTCTGGCATCCCGAGCCCGAGCCATGGCTTGGCTCGCGACCCAAAGTAATTTGTCTCGCGCCGTGGTTGTGCCGATAGAAGTCAATAGTGCGACTAGATTTGCTGTGGTCAGTGGCGCCTTTACCAACCGAGAAGAGACGCGAGAATACATTCAAGGATTGGGCGCAGGTGCCGATTATTGGGTGAGGACAGCGGGATCGCTGCAACGAATTTTGCGCGATGGAGATTAATGATGGCAGATGACGAGCTTTTTCGCCAAGGACAACAGGGTCCTGATACCGCTGATGTTCAGGACGGGGATGCTGCTAATAAAGGGTCCCCGCTGGATCTCATCCCAGGCGCTCCCGTCGATACTTTCAACGATCGTTTTGGGTCGATTGAATCAGGCAAGGATCGATTTTCGCTTATCAAATTGCAAAATCGGTCGACTGGCGGGCGTACGTCGGCTCATTTGAAGGCGGATATCGACGAAGTTGCGGCTCTGACTAAAATGAGCTGGGAGTTAAAGCCATGGCGTCCAACAACCTTGAGTCGGGCGCTACTAACGCGAATGTCTAATGCCGAAGTGATGCTAAAGACTGTAGCCACTGCCGTTGACGAGTCGTCTCGGCAAGTAGCTACTTTATATGATGAATTAGATGATCCAAGTAGTGATGAAACGGATGATGGTTAGTAGGAGATAATAGATGAGTGATAACGATGCTCCGGGAAAAAAAGGCCCCAGCAAAGATCAGCTTGATAACGAAGAATCTCTGGATGAAGAGTTAGAGGATGAGACTGCGTTTGAGATTGACGAAGAATTCGAGTTAGGTGATGAAGCGGCTCTTGCGATGGATGAAGTTGGTGAGCGAGCTTCATCACCTAATGACTCGCTCGGTGTTGCGACGGTGGATACGACGCTTTCGGAGGCCGTACGATTGGCGGACGAGTTGGTAAAAACTCGAATTGAGAAAATCCATGAAGCCGGAGAGAAGAGTGTTTCTAAGGCCGTGGAGTCAATGGAAACTCTTATTGGTTCGGTACTTGATTCGGCCGAGGCTGCGACTAGAGCATCTGCCACCGCGAATAGTTCAACTGGAAATCTCGTGAAGTCAGCGAGTAAATTGGACGAGTCAGCTGACCGGAGTTCAAAAATTTCAACCATCGTGTTGAGCGTTGGTGGGGCAATGCTGTTTGTGTCAGTGGCCGTATTTGGATTCATGGCCGCTCAATTATCGAAGAGAACGGCTGAGCTTGAAAGTATGGTTCTTGCTGTTGGAAAGCGGGTTGTGGAAATGAATGTAGCCCTTGACCAATTTAGCCTTATTAATGGTTCGATTGATCAGTTGCGATTGAGCCAGGAATCATTTCGAGATGCGCAGATCCAGTTGACTGAGAGACTTGGTGGACTGGATGAATTGATGAGAATCGTGCAAGTCGAAGTGCCTTCAAAAACAGCGGAATCTGTTGGCCGTCAAAGCGAGGCATTTACGTCGCAAGTAATGGATGTTGAGGCTCGTATAAAATCACAGCAGAAGGTCACCGCTGATCTTGCTAAATCCATGCAAGGATTGGCCGGGCAAATCTCCTCACTTAAGGGGCAAATTTCCGGTGTTGGTGAATTAAATAAAGATGTTGAAGCTTTAGTTACTTTGCAGCGAGAGCGCTACTACGAGTTGCTCCAAGCGCAACAGCCTAAGTCTCCAGGTGCTACTGGCGGCGAGATTGATAAGAAAGATTCGGTTATTGTTAGATATCCTAACCCTGAGTCGCCTTTACCGATGCCCGAAACTGGCAACTAAGATTCTGGATCAGATTTCTCCGGGTTGACGCTTGAGTCTCCCGGAGGAAGAGCGAGTGTTGTCTCTCCTTCTGTTACTTCTGGTGCATCTTCATCAGGATCAATTTGTGCATTAATGTTTGAATTACCGATGCTCATTGGCATTAGACTAGATGCCAATGAGATTTTTAATTCCAGTCCGGCTTGATTAAAAATCTCTCCAATCAGCTCATCTAATTCCTTGGCGAGGACATCACGTTTCTCCGGCTTTGTCTCAACATTTTGTCCGAATTCATAAAGCGTAGATGCTTCAACAAATGGAATAAAAGATTCAACTGATCCGCGAAGCATTGGTATTCTGAGCGTTGGTTTTGCAGGAGAGCGCTCCTGGTTTTTTGCGTCAAAACGGCCTTCCTCGACCAAGGCTTCGATGTGTCGGGTTAGGATAAATTCATAGCGTCCACGAAGCGCGTCAACATCACCAACTTCTATGTTGCTGTCTTCAATTGTCTCACCGGTCATAGCCTTCCAAAGATTTTCTCCAGAAAGTTCCCCAAACGGATTTGGTCCGAAATTAACATGCTCGGCCAGTTTGTCGGTTGTGATTTTTGGGTGAATTCCGAGTAGCGTTTCGAATACACTAATTCGCTCTCCGAGATAAATAACGAAGATCGCTGCACCCCCAAGAACAATAATAAGAAGGCCAAGAATCCATTCCATTTAATTTTTCTCCCGCCCTAGAGCAAGTCATCCGATTCATTGTCGTCGAGTGCTGCAATTTCAGCATCAACGTCGATGCCTTCATCGGCCAAATTTTGCCTAAGGAACTCGAGGGCGATCAGTGAGTTTTCGATTTTTAGTTCCATCCCCACGGCGTTTGATATTTTTTGTACATTGTTGATTGCTGTGGCTCCAGAGATTTGAACGCCTTGGTATTGCATTCCATATTTGAAGACTAAATCAGCATATTCTTCGGGCAGAAATGACCAAACTTCTCCGCTGGCAGTCATTAGCTTCATGTACTGGCCTGCCTTGGGCGGCTCGGGTGATTTTTTTCCTTGAGAGATGTTGAGCATTACCACGTCGTTGTATTCCGCTACTTTTGATGCGGCCTCAACAAATAATTTATCAATGTGTCCACGTGCTCTAAGCGCAATTCGCATACGGTATGCATTTTCTTTTCGGCTGTCGCCAGTGAGCGCAGCCGCTCTTTCAAACTCTTTTTTGGCGGTTTGTTTTAGGTCTTTTTCGCTTGGTCCAAATAGAGCCATGTTTGAGATACCTTCGTCTAGTTTTCGTTTAAAGACATTATCCGTCTTAATTTCTTGACATTTGCCGATAGCAACTGACTGACCCTTGACTCGCTGATCTCGAGAACGGCGCCGATTTCCTTCAGATTCATGTCTTCTGTGTAGTAAAGCGCTATAACAACTTGGTCTCGTTCGGGCAGTTGACTGATGGCCTCAGCGAGTGATTCCATGTTCATTGCATTAAAAACTTCCTGCTCTGGTTCGGACCCATTCTGAGCTGGCGCATTGAGCATTTCTTCTTCAGCAGAATCCGAGTCTACCATCAACATTTGATGCGCGTGAGACCTCTCCTTTTGATAGTCGTGGCTTTTTTTCCCAATGAACGTGGCTAGTTCAGCCTGTGTTGGTGCGCGACCTAGTTCGGTGGCTAACTTTTGGGTTGCCTGATTTGTTTCCCTGATATGCGAAATAGCCGACCGAGGCAAAACAGAGATACGTCTAACTTCATCAAGAATGGCTCCGCGGATTCGAGTCCTCGCAAAAATTTCAAAATCAACACCGCGTGTTGCATCAAAACTTCTCGAAGCCTCGATCAGGCCGATCATTCCGACTTGAATGAGCTCGTCCACATCCATCACTTGAGGAATACGGCCCTTTAAGTGAAGAGCTGTTCTTTTTACTAACCCAACATGAGCCAATATTGGATCTCGATTGTTTTGTTGTATTTGATTGTAAAGATTAAGATCAGCCATTCTGAACCTCCGGCTGCGTATTCAACATCCGTTCAATGAAAAATTGGAGCCCGCCAGAGGCGCCCTGCTGAGGAGGAAACGTAACTACCTCCTTTGCCAGTTTTCTAAAATCTCTGGCGGCAGAAGACCCGGGCGCATGCTTCATCACTGGAAGATATTTGCGAGCTGCTTCAGTAATCATCTCATCTGACTCAATGCTGTAGGTGTATCCAAGTTCGAGGTTTAGGAATTTCAAGCAGACAGCATTTAAACGCCGATGTAGAAGCTCTCCCGACCTTTGATCGGGAACTCCGTTTGGAATAAGGCTAAGCTGAGTGTAATTCTGCTCGGTAACAAGAACTTTAATAATCCCATAAGCATCCGCAATGGAGGATGGTTCGTCACGAACAACAATCAGCGTTTGATGGCATGCTTTGAGAAATGTAATAACCGCGAGTGAGATGCCGGCCGCAGCGTCAACAATAAGATAGTCGAGAGGTTCTTTGAATTCCGAAAAGCTCTGAATCATTCCTTGGAGCTCGGCTTCACCGAGGTCTGCCATTTTTCCAATTCCGGAGGCGCCAGGCACCACATAAATATCAGAAGGGCCCCGAACAACAATTTCGCTGAGAGTTTTTTCACCAGAAATGACGTGGCTAAAATTGTAGTCAACTTTAATACCTAAGGCGAGTTGTGCGTTTGCTAGCCCGAGATCTCCATCAAATAGCATCACGCGGTTACCAGCATCTGCTAACGCCACCGCCAAGTTTGCCGAAATTGTCGTTTTACCGACGCCTCCTTTACCACTCGCTATGCCAATAATTTTGAGGTCGCTCATATTTTTTATCCGTTTAATGCTGATTCTTTGATGCTCGACCGACTGCCACCTGTGCGGTCCGATTGGTGAGCACGGAGATCAGTTAAGTAATCAAGTGTAGTCACGCTATTAGGCGTTTGTCGACCTTCCATTGGTGTGGACTCGTTAGATATCCGGTCAGCCTCTGGTAGTTCAATTGTTTGTAAAATATTCGAAACAAATTCTCCGATTTCTAGACTAATTGCTGGGTCTGCGAAAGAACCACCATTGGAGTGCAACCACATTTGCAGATCAGGACTTTGTAGCAGCGCATCTAACAGAACCCAGCTATCAGTTGATTCATCAAGTTTGGATACGTTTATGCTGTCCCAAACCATGCCATCCTGAAGTAATCGGTTCACGGATGACCGTGAAATTTCTGAGCCAACAACTAAGTGTAATAACGCTTCTGGAGCATATTCCTGAATTTTCTTATGGGTTGACGAAATGGCTACGCCACCGGTATCAATTAAAACGCAATTAAAACTATTGGCTTCAGACAGAATGGTCTGAAGCATTTCAGTGGAAGTTGCTCGAAAGCATTCGATGCCCCACTGAGAAGCCATCAACTGAATTTGGTTCCAGGCACCGAGCTTTTGGTCGGAGAAGCTAATTACAGCCACTCGCTCTGCGCCCCATCGATCTGAAGCCATTCGAGCAAGTTTGCCGATCAAGGTAGTTTTCCCGGAGCCGGTTGGACCAAGAAACGCGTGAAGACCTTCTAGTTCGCAAGGATCCTCAGATGCTTGTGTGAGCCCTTCTTTGAGCACTGAATGTAATTGCTCTTCTGCTTGATCGGGATTCTGTGTACCTGCCAACGAATCAATTAATAATGTTTTGAGTCGGTTCGGTATGGCATGTTCGACCAAGCCTTGCTGCCAAAGTGAGAGGTCTTTGGGTTGAGCCATTTGCATGTGCCACGCAGATGCTTTCCGAGTCTCTTGCATTTCTTGCTTGAGAATTTGGATTTCAGATTTGAATAAGTCAACAATCTCATCGGCGCGGACTGAATCTCTATTGGTTGTTTGAGGTGAGCTCGAGCCGTGAAGAACATCGTTGAATGCCGGCATGTTCCTTAATTTAGCACGAACAGGCTGGGGGTTTTCGTCCTCCAAAGCATGATCAGGTACGTCCAGAAGTAAAGCATCTGCCTTTAGATCAATCGCAACGATCATTTCAAACTTGTCTTGAACTTTGTTGCTTGACACCACTAAAGCCTCAGGCCCATATAAGCGAACCACTTCTTCCATGGCTTGCTTGTTGTCTTTACCGATTACGCGCTTCAGTTCCATGGGATATCCTTATACTGCTTGTTCGATTTGGGCTGAGACTGTGGCGACCACTTTCACTGCCTGATCTTCTGGGATTTCCGTATACGATAATACGGTTAAATCTGGAATTCGGGGACGGGCTAAATTGGCAAGCCAAGGCCTGACAGCAGGCGAGACCACCAAAATGGCTGGGTTACCTTGGTCTTCTATTTTATGTGCTTCTTCACGCATCGACCGGAAGAGGGCTTCAGCCAATTCTGGGTCAATAGTGAGTGTTTTTGTCTGATGTGATTGCTGAACCGCATTGTGAAGCATTTGCTCTAGCTGCGGATCGAGTGTCATAACCGACATTTCTTGGGACATTTCAACCAAACTTTGCACGATCATTCGGCCTAGTTTTGGTCGAACCAAAGCTGTCAGTTCGTCGGGATCTTGTATTTTTCCACTTTCTTCGTTGAGTACGGCAAGAATAGTTCTCATATCACGAATCGGCACGCCGTCGCGCAATAGGTTCTGAAGAATCCGCGTAATCGCTGCAAGGCTAAGTTTGCTGGGAAGCAGATTTTCGATCAACTTTGGTGAGCGCTCTGCAGTTTTATCTAGCAATTGTTGAACTTCGTCATGGCCCAGTAGTTCGGGTGCCGCTGTGTACAATAGATTATTCAGATGAGTTGCGATGGCTGTTGGTGCGTCGACAACTGTATATCCAAGTGTTTTAGCGTAATCGCGTTGTGATGGGTCAATCCAATACGCATCCAGTCCAAAAGCAGGTTCTTTGGTAGAAATGCCATCCATTGGCGTGGTGATGTGACCAGGATTAATGGCCAGTTCTTTTCCAACATAACTGTCACCGCGCCCGCGAATTACACCGTTCACTAAAAGGTGGTAGGCGTTAGGATCGAGGTCAAGATTGTCGCGGATTCGGACGGGCTGAACCAAAAATCCGAGTTCTGTCGATAATTTTTTGCGTACACCTTTTACGCGGGTGAGCAGTTGACTGCCAGTCTCTGAGTTGACCATTGGGATCAGGCCATAACCAATCTCGAGACTGACTAAATCAGTTTGACTGACATCTTCCCATTTGATTTCTTGTTCATCAGATGGCTTGCGTTCTTTCTCAACCTGGGCAGCAGCTGATTCCTCAATATTTGTCTCAGCTCGAGTGCGACTTACGAGAAATCCAATTCCACCACAAATGAGTGCGAGTGTGATAAAAACGAGTGACGGCATTCCGGGAATTATGCCGAGAAGCAGCAAAATTCCTGCCGCTACGAATAGAGCCGGTGGATTAGCCAGTTGCGAGGTTGTTTGCTCTGTCATTGACTCGCTGGTCGTGACCCTTGTTACAACAATAGCCGTCGCCAGTGATAAAACGAGGGATGGGATTTGAGCAACGAGTCCATCCCCGATGGTTAAGAGGACGTAAATCTCACCGGCTTCACTGAATGACATATCGTACTGCCCCATCCCAATGAGTAGGCCGCCGATAATATTAATAATTAAGATTAAAAGTCCGGCCACCGCATCGCCGCGAACGAATTTGCTGGCACCATCCATAGATCCAAAAAAATCAGATTCTTGAGAAATTTCAGCGCGTCGAGTTTTAGCTTCTTCCTGATCGATTACACCACTATTGAGATCAGCATCAATAGCCATCTGTTTACCCGGCATCGCGTCCAAGGTAAACCGTGCTATGACCTCGGATACGCGTCCGGCACCTTTGGTAACTACGATAAAGTTGATAATTAATAAGATACCAAAAATGATGAACCCGACTAAATAGTTTCCGCTAATGACGAAGTTTCCAAAGGCCTCGATTACTTTACCCGCGGCGTCAGTCCCTTCATGGCCATTCACTAAGACAATGCGAGTTGACGCAACATTGAGAGAAAGCCTGAGCATCGTCGCGAATAGCAGAACGGCTGGAAAGGATGAAAAATCCAGTGGCTTGTCTGTATGAATGGCGATCATGATCACGATTAACCCGATCATGATGTTGAACGTGAACAAAATATCGAGCAGGAATGTGGGGAGCGGCAAAATCAACATCGCGATGATCAAAATGACGAGCGCAGGAATCCCCAGCGATTTGAAATCTACATCGGGGATATACTGTCGGATATCTGACAGAGCGATTTGCACTATAAAAACTCCATATTTCAATAACTAACGATCTTTTGGCTGTGGCCATTCGGATCCTGTGATGGATTATTGCAAGACCGATGCCAGTTTTTGATTGAGCTTAATAAAAGCAACTTGATCACGGTAAGAGTGAATGGTGAGTAAACCTTTGGGGTTTTCTGCCGATATATTTGATATTGCGATGCAAGGCTTGGCATTAATCCTGCTTAGATTTCGCATGACAACAAAATTGACTGCATTAGGTGGGGAACAATGAATCAGATAATGAGAAGACTAGGAGCTTTCATGGCAGCGGCAATGCTTGCCGGCTGTAGTGTAAACATGACGCCTCCGGGGCAAAATACTGCCGCTTATCCGGTGGAGCCACGTGTGGAAACGGTAGTTGAGACAAGGGCTGTTCCTGTTGTGGAGCGTCGTCGCGCCATCAGAGCGACTGGTTATGCGGTGATTAGCGTGCAGCCTTCTGAGGTCGACGCACAGCAGCGCTTACTCGCCATTCGGGCCTCTAAGCTTGACGCATATCGTGGTCTTACCGAACAGGTATACGGACAATATTTGGATTCGACGACAACGGTGGCTGATATGGCGGTGATTAGTGACACATTCCGTACTCAGGTCGAAGGCGTGATCTATGGTGCGAAGGTTGTGAGTATTGCACCCGTGGGTGAAGATACTTATGAGACCACTATGTCACTGGATCAGGACGTTGTTGACGATCTCAGGGCCTTGTATCTCTCAACTGTTGCTCAGCGGTAAAGGCTGATGCGTTTCTTAGTTCATCTTGTTGCCGTTGTTGCACTCAGTTCGAGTTTGACAAAAATGGTTCAGGCTGCCAGCCATAGCGGGATCAAGCAGGAGGCGGTGTCTCTAATTGATCATGAGACGTTGATTGCGATTAAAGAAATTTTAGTTGCAGAGGCGCAGCAAGCTGAAAGTCAGGTAATTAATACTGCATGGCTGGACTCTGAGGGAAAGTTACATGAGAGTACCCTGGTCCAGTCTGGTATGCGTGTTCGAGGAATTCAGGTTAAAACCTATTTGGACGCGATTGAAAAACCGCGAGTCGAGATTGCCCTTGATGAGAAGCAAGGGACGCTCCCGGCATGTTTTGGAAAAGATGATCATCTGTCCCGAACAGTTCAATTATTGCCGGCCAGCATTAGTGGACGGTTTGATGTGGACCATCATCGCTTGGTGAGTGATGGTGTAAATTATGTCACGGGCCAAATGAGTGAGTACTTAGAAAGTAGCCCGAACTGGCACTTGAAGTCAGCCAGGCCATCACTTGATAATTATACGCGCCTTTACACAGGTATTACTGATTCAGTAGTTCAGTACGTGATGAATATTCATGTTACCAATGGTATACCGCCAAATGATCAAAAACCTCAGGAAATTCCTGGTTCTGATCCGGTTAGTCAGTTTTTGAACGGTCGACCCTCCGCATTTTCTGAATCATGGATTCGAATGGAAGTTGAATTGAGGCAGGTTGGCGATCAGGTAGTTGTTTGGAGAGATACTTCAGATTTTCGGGTTCCTGTGAGGGCTGTCAGCTATAGCGATATTGCATTACCTAAATCTTTGCTTCTTGCCATACACTCAAAAACAGACGAATGGACTCAAATGCTATCTCAGTACGCTGAATGTGAGCCAGTCCATTTTCAAGTGGCTGCATTTGGAGGAGCAAAGGTCTCGATTGATGGCGGTTCTGACTCGGGATTAAAGCCTGGAGATCGAATGCTGCTAATTGACAAAAATAAGATTCCTAGTCGGGTACTTGAGCCTGGGGCCTTGGCCGAACTATCTTTAGTCCAAGTCATTTCGGTTCGGCCTGATTCGGCCATAATAAAATACACGGCTGGTGCACCATTGGCTGAGGCTGCTGGTAAAGTAGCGTTACCATTTTAATGAGGATTTAAGATGCGCTGGGTCAGTATTCTTTTAAGTACATTGTTTTCGATACAAGTAGTGGCCGAAGACATGTCTGTTGACCAAGCTGTGACGAGGCTCTTAAAAGATATTAAAGAAGTCGAGTTTGTGAATGTTCCTATTCCTGCGTTGCAGCCGAAATTAAAGAAAGGAAAAGCAAAACAGACTTTGCCATCAAATAAGATTAAAACAGCGGGCACCCATCGGGTCAGGCGTGGTGAAACTCTTGATATGGTCATTCGCCGGATTGCGCCCAACTCTAAATTGCAAAAAAACGTATTACGCCAAGCCTTTGTAAAAGCAAATCCGCATGCCTTCCGGCGAAATAATCCGAATTGGCTGTACGCGGGGGCGGTACTTCAGGTGCCAGACATTGAACACCTTCGGCAAGTGGTATTTAAAGACGTGCCAGGTAAATCAAGGAAAGATATATCCGGAGAAAAAGCCGGATGGATCCGGTTTCCTTGATATGGACCCTTTGGCGCCCCAAGGAGTTCAGGCAGCGCCCATAGCCGCATCCGAAGCACGCGTTCTTCGGCTCATTGTCTCTGATAATATTGTACCTAATTTGCTGAAATCGTCTGAGCGCGCTTTCTTGATTACTGTGGTTTCTGGGATTCCAGTTTTGGAGATGCGGACTCCAAATGGATTTCAGTCGTTTCCGATCCATTCCGGTGGGGAGTTGTTGAGGCTTCTTGAGAATAATCCGAGGATTCTATTAACTCTTGTCACCTCGACTAGTGAGGGGGTTATTAGTCTGAGGGGGCAAGTTCAGCAGCCGATACAAACACAAATTTTTTTACGAATTGAGCCACCAGAAAAATCGTTTCCAAATCCCCAGTCATTTATTATAGAGAAGACGAATCTTCCGCTTAGCCTTCAGTTGATTTCTCGAATCAGTCCGGACCGTGTGTCCAGTGTGTTAATGAGTGGGGCTTCATTTCCAACCGTTGGTCAGTCTGCTTTTAAGCGAGTAGAGTCTCATGCAACGATACCAACAGAGCTGGCAAAATCCGTTGTTCAGTCGATCCAGACTTTAGGAGGGGGAAAATCAATGCTGATTCCTGATGTATCGCTGGCAATGCCCAGGCCGATTGCGCCCGATTCAATGCCAATGCAGATGCCAATTAAACAGCCGGTTGCTGCCGAGTTGGGTCTAAAGGCAGGGCAAGTTGTTCAAGCCTTGGTGTCGTCATCAGGCGAAAAGATGACGATCCAGTTGGGTAATCAACAGTTGCCAGTGCCGCAGGGATTGAAATTGCCAGATGGTCAGTTGGCAATGCGAGTGGTGCAAACTCCTCAAGGGTTAGTTTTGAGTTCGCAGCTATCGGCGCAAGCGCAGACTGGACAAGCGTCTGCGGTCTCCGGGCTCTCGGCTGCGTTGGCGTCGGTTCTGGCTCGTTCCGGTCTCCGGCATCAAATTCAGGGTTTGTTTGCGCCTACCCAGGGTCTTGAGGTTTTGCTGAAATCGGCAGGTCTTCCTCTCGAGGCACAGGCGTTGGCTGCAGAACGACTGATATCCACACAATTGTCAGGCAAGAGTATTGCTCTAGCAATGGAATTTGGCAGTCTTTCGACGGAGAAAGCTTTGCTTGAGGGTGTGGCATTCCAGGGTGGCATGTTGAAACCTTGGCTTAGGCAGTTATTGAGATTGCTACCGCAACAGTCTCAGCTCTCGATGAAGGTGGGCGACGTATTGGGTGAGCTCGAGAGTTTTCAGTTGGATGCTCTACCTCAGCAGAATACTCGTGAGTCGGGCATGGTGGCGCTTTTGTTATTTCGGGATCAGCCGCCGGTTGAAGTTATGTTTGAACGCCGGGAGGAAATTGATGGGGAAACGACAAAGCGTATTTGGGTCATTAATTTGCACACGTCACTTGATGATCTTGGTCGGGTTTGGCTTAAGTCTTCTTTTGATTCGAAGCAAGTAGAGCTTACATTTTGGGCAGAAAAATCAAGCACGGCTACATTAGCCAGACAATCTAAAATGGACTTGGAGGAGGCTCTTTCAGAGCACGGATTGACAGTGCGATCAATGCAGATTTTTGGTAGGTCTCGCCCAGGCCATGATGACCGATTGAATGGTGATCTACCGCGAATGGATCTCAAAGCATGAAGCGCCCCATTAAAGAAGCCATAGCACTTGAGTATGGGCAGGAGACCGCGCCAACCATTCTTGCAAAGGGCTCTGAGGAGCTTGCGTTAGAGATTATTGCGGAGGCAAAAAAGCAGGGGATTTTTGTTGCCGAAGATGCGCAGTTGGTTGCCGCTCTGTCTCAGATCGGCCTCTCAGAAGAGATTCCTGAGGAGCTCTATCATGCGGTGGCCGTCATGTTGTCTTGGGCGTATTGGATGAAAGGCTTGAACCCTCGCGATCAGTGAGGGTGTGTGTCTCGGGCAGGATGATATTCTGGTCTAACGGAAATCAAAGGCCGAGCATGGGCTGGCAGCGTTTGTGTTTGTAGAAAGAAATCAATCGCACGAGTGATCCAGTCAGGCCTGAAAAGGCAAAGCATTAAGCCTGCGGCACCGAAAAAAAGCAGGCCGAGAAAAACTCCTTTCATACGAATCGTAATTGGTTGATCGGATGTTAGACTGATTAATCCCCGAGATATCCATGTTTCGCTGTTCATCTCTGAAAGATCAATCCGTGACCAAACCCCAAACTCACAGACTATGATGACTTTATCAGGACGATTTTTTTGGGTTAACACGTTCGAAAACACCGTTGGCAGATCGCGTATATTTACGCGATCTGCGTTTACTTCAGCATAACGATGTACCGAATTCCCATGATCGCATGCTATGTTGGGCCTCGTGCTCCATTGTGGCAAAGAAGTTTGCGCCAAGTTTGCAATCGCGACGATCAGAAACATCGAAAAACTTGCCGCAGATATTTTCGGGAGTGCGTGAATAGATTTTTTGGTTAATTCTTTATGCATCCCCGGAGAGTATCGAACGTCTTGCTGATTTGACAACACCAAGTTTAGTGTAGAGTTCAAGAGTACCGCTCGGATCGTGATTCTGCAGAGTTGCCAAAGCTCCTTTAATTGCATCAAGTTGTTTGGAAATCAGAAGTTCGTTTCTCTGGTGCGCTCTTTTACATTTCTCCAGGAGGCCTATAATCTCACCCCAAAGCGGATCGTTAATAGTGGCTTGAAGACTATCTGACTCACTTATTGTGACAGATTCACGGGACATGCCACTTTCAGAGAGGGCCTGGAGAAGATCGATTTTTTCTTGTTGTAACGACTCAAACGCATCCAATTTTTGGGTTTTTAATGCCTCAAACTCATCGGTGAGAAGCGAGTTTAGCCTCGAGGCATGTTGTAAAACGACCTTCAAATCGGGGGCGTGCATAGACTTCCTTATAGAAGCTGTTCGATTTCAGCGAAACCTTCTGCTATTTTACGCGCGTCTATTGGATAGTTGCCATCCGAAAGCGCTTGCTTAATGCGCTCCACTTTCTCTGAATCAAAGCCGGCCTTGTCCAGTTCAGTCTTAGCTTCGGCGCTCAACTCGACTCGGTCTGTATTTGACTCCGTGTCAGTGTTGGCTACCTTATTTGATCCAGGTTCAAGGCGGACTCTATCACCCTTCGTTTCATCTGATTTAATCGGCGTAGGTACCCTACCGCCAACATTTGAAATTGAATCTACCATTTCATCTCCTCACTTCTGAATTCTACTTGCCAACATAGAATCGGATGTGTTTTTCAAAACTTTAACACTTTTTGAAAGTTTATTTATGTCTTCGCAGAATTCAATAGCTTACGCCTTTGGCTTGGTGCCTTCCTGTGACGATACCGCGTATTTTTTCTCCTGATTCCGTGTTGACCAAAATAACCTGTTCATCAAGTTTGGCATTTGCTGTGGCGAGCGTATCCAGCGTGATGGTCAGGGGGCCTTTTTTAAAGGTCAGAGTTACGCTTTCCCCCTTGCGGACCAGGTCGGCCGCCGTTAGATCGGACTGCGACAAAATAGTCCCGGCTCTAATCGTTCTCGTTGCCTCAAGACCAATGGCTTGATTGATTGCGGTGAGTCTTTTGGCGCCTATGGACTGGACCGACTGAAGTTTGCGGGCTAATAAATTGGCTGTAACTACCTGGCCACGTACGATATTTTTGGTGCTTACTACAACGTATTCTGATTGTTCTACGTCACTTTTTCGGAGTGGCTTTCCGGCTTCGATCAACATTTTTGCCGTAATGATTCCGTTCGGCCATCGGATTAGTGTTGATATTTCAGCATTAATCGCTTGTTCTAAATTGAGTTCCGTTAAAGGAATCTGCTCTCCTGCCTCATAGCTGCGCATTGGCACGAATACGCTAACCTCGGTTGAAATCATATCAGCAGTTAGTACCGTCCCGGTAAGGATGGATTGATTCAAGATCAGTCCAATGACTTCGTTGACTGATTCAAAATCACTGCTTTCGTTGCGCCGTTCGACTAACTGAATATGCAGTTCGGTTATTGGTTCCCCTTGTTCAATCAGTTGCCGGGCAACCACCATTTTTTGGATTTTTTGGATTTTTGCACGCAGGAATCGTTTCCAGGACGGATTGCTGCAACGGGCCTCAATCGTTCGGATATTATTTTTAAATGGAAACCTAAATGTGAGCTGCGTCTCACATTTCTGGACTGCAACGCGCTTGTTGGGTGCAGAAATTTGGATTTCAGCTGGGTTAAAATTTGTTTGTTGAGTCATCCAGTCTGTTGCCGCCCAAACAAGTTCATCTCCGCCACCTGAAAAGGCATCCGCCGCAATGGTTTTTACAGGCGCAACTGCAACTAGCAACGCAATTAAAATTCGGACTGATATTTGCATAATACCAGTATGAAACGAGTCTGTTGAAATGCAACCGTAAATCGCGGCCAAATGTTGCCGGCTCAAATCCTAAGAATTGCCGGTTTTCGCCGATCGTTCCGCTTTACCAAAGCGCTCAACAAATTGGCACGTAGATTGCTAACTAGTTCATGGAAATGTCATTTTTCTGACGATCAATGAATCGGTCGCGGGGAGCATAACTTGAGAGGTCAGCAATGAAATTGTTTGAAAATCCGTTCGGGATTCATGAGCGAGCGGTTGCGGTCCGAAATCAGCGCCTGGAATTACTGGCAGCGAATATTGCCAATGCAGATACGCCACATTTCAAAGCCCGTGACCTCGATTTCCAGAAGATTTTAACGGCAACGCAACCATCAGAAATGGCAGCTACAAATTCTAAGCACTTCGCGACGGGCGAACTCGAGAATCCTGGCGGTATTGTTTACCGAATCCCGTACAACACTGCGGTCGATGGCAACACGGTTGAGATCAACGTAGAGCAAGCGAAATACGGCCAAGCAGCCGCTGAGTATCAGGCAACTCTGCAATTTTTAGAAAGCCGAATTGCTGGTATTCGAAAAGCCTTAAAGGGCGAGTGAATGAGGTTTAGTAATGATTAAAAATATTTTTGGGATTGCCGGTACGGCACTTAATGCGCAAACCATTCGACTGAATACAACGGCGTCGAACATAGCAAACGCAGGTTCGATCGCTCCGTCAGAGGCTGAGGCGTTTCGTGCAAAGCGTCCGGTATTTCGTGCTCTGATTGATCAGCAAGACCTGAACGGGGGTTTTCCAACGCTTGGTGGCGTAAAAGTCAGCAGGATCGAGGACAGTACCTCGCCGATCCAAAAGACGCATGATCCGGGAAATCCTGCGGCGGATGATGATGGTTATGTGTATCTATCGAATGTGAATGAAGTGACGGAGATGGTTGAAATGGTCGCAGCTTCGCGTTCGTTTCAAAACAATGTGGAGGTCGTCAATACGGCCAAGCAGCTCATGATGAGAACACTGGAAATTTCTAAGGCGTAGTAATGGACACAGATATAGCTTTATCAAATGCTGGAATCCTGACAAAGCAGGAATTCGATGAGTCGCAGCTCGTAAGGAGTGCGTCTGACGATGGTTTGGACCGTAACGCTTTTCTGACCTTGTTAACCAGTCAGCTTCAAAATCAGAACCCATTGGATCCGATGAAGAACGAAGCTTTTGTGGCTCAGTTGGCTCAGTTTTCTCAACTTGAAGGCATCACCAATATGTCCACATCCCTGGAGGATGTCGCCGATGTGATCCGGTCTGACCGAATTATGAGTGGTGCAAATCTGGTTGGTAAAACCGTGTTTGGCCAAACTGGTCAAATCACTACCGATGGTGAGGTGGCTTCAGCGATGGAGTTTGAGCTGCCTTACGGAGCCGATCAAGTGGAAGTTGGGATATACGATCCAGTGTCTGGGTCGCTGATTCGATCGATCGTTTCTGGCCCACAGACTTCTGGAACGTATTCCGTGGCGTGGGATGGTCGCCGGGCTGATGGCGTGATGGTGCCTCCTGGATCCTATCTCGTTCGGGGCAATGTTTCGGTTGGTGGGAACAGTGAAAATGTCGTCCCGGCAACGTACTCGAGAGTCGAAACAGTCTCATGGAACGCACTTAGTTCCGATCTTAATTTAAATCTTGCTGGCGGTAAATCTATCCCGATGGCAAGCGTGACCCGTATTGGCGCTGAGGCTGAGAGATTAGCTTCAGAGTCGTCTAACTCATCAATCTTGGGAGAATAAGAGATGTCATTCTTTACTTCGCTGACCGGCCTTAACGCAGCAACAACGCAGTTGTCCGTGACCTCGAACAATATTGCAAACGCCGGCACAACAGGTTTTAAACGCTCGCGTTCGGACTTTGGCGACATCTTTGCGACGTCTCCACTCCAAAAGGCCTCCACGGTGGTTGGCCAGGGAACGGCGTTGAAGCAAGTGACACAAGAGTTTTCCCAGGGCAACATTGAATTGTCTGGAAATTCGTTGGACCTGGCCGTGACGGGAGAGGGTTTCTTTCCCTTGCGGTCATCTGATGGCCAGGACTTATTTACCCGAAACGGGTCCTTTTTATTGGACGAGCAAAATACCGTTGTGAACTCGGCGGGACAGTATCTAAAGGTGGCGTCGGTTGATTCCCTTGGTAAGGCTGACTTTAAAGCTGACCTAGTACCACTAACGATAAATCCAGCGACTATTGGAGAGGCAATTGCTTCGTCGGACATTGATTTCAATATTAACTTCCCGGCTGAATCTTTGCCGCTGACAGTTGTTGACGAAAATGGTTTGGAAAAGATCAAAGACTTTAATCCAAACGATGCAACTACCTATGCGAAGTCTGCCGCGATCACAATTTATGACGAAAATGGTAACGATTTCCTGCTGACCTTTTATTATCGTCGTGTTCAAGTTGCCTCTGCTGCTGAGCCGAGTAACAAATGGCAAACGCATGTTGTTTTGGGTGGTCAGGAAATCCAACCAGCACTTGGCCAGGCGACTACGTCGGATGGAACTCCGCTATTTGTCGATAAGTATGGGGCGATTGTTCCTGAAGATGAGTTGCCAGTTGTTTTGAACGATAACCTTGTGTTCAGTAAGTTTAATTTGGATGACCTCTCAGATCCCGATGTGTCGGTACCCGCAACATCGGTCAGTGGCCTTGTTGAAATGCCTTATTTGAGCGATGAGGCGGGTGTTAATTTTGCCGCAGTCAACGCGTCTCAGACACTGTCTATTGACGACAGTGAGTTAACGAATATCAAGAAAAATGACTTGATAGAGCTTCAGCTTACGGACGATGATGGTGTCTCACTTGGGGTTCTAACAACACGGTCTGTCGCGTCTGCAAAATTGACGCTTGTCGACAATGACCAGATTGAAGCGGGTGATGTCGTGTCCCTAACCCTGGTTGATGACAATGAGCTCACTCAAACGATTTCGACTGCGGGTCTTGTTGCGGACGCCAATGCGTCAGAAATTACGGCACTAAATATCGTGGATGCTTTGAATGCTGCGCATTCAGCAAAAACCAATATTGATGTTACAAATATCGGCACGTTTGCCGATCCAGATCGAGTTGAGTTTGTCGTGACGGATTCGGATGGTGTGCGAGCCCGTCTCAGAACGCCGCCTGGGTTTGCGAATGGAGGCCCTGCGCAAACGATCACTGACCTGGCTGCTGCATTAGATGCGCAGCAGTTTTCGGTAGAAAAGTCGATCGATTTGGCAAATCTTGATGTGGTGGCTAATGGCGAGCAAATCAGCTTTGAAGTTCAAGATGAAGACGGTAACGCGGTAACGCTGACCACCGGCGTGATTGCAGATGTGACTGATTTGGCCATGGCTGACGTGGTTACGTTGATGAATGCAGATGCCGAGGCCAATGGTTACGCGTATACGATTTCTTCGGTGAACAACACGCTGCTTGTCACTCATACTTCGGAGACTCCATTTATTGTGAGTGATGCTGAAGACAATGGCTTTAACTTAGTCGCTGATGCTACGTTCACAATGAATTCCACTGGTGCTTCTGACCCTTATACCGTCGCTGTGAATGCTGGGAGTATCGAAATACTGAGTAATAATGACAAGTCGTTTCGAGTCAGTATTGGTGCTAATCATTCGGTCTTGGTGGGAACCACAACGTTCGAAGAGAATATATCGGCCGTGACGCCCACTCTGATGACGACGACTGATACTGATCTGATTCCGTTTTACACGTTTAGTGTGCCTGAGGAATTGACGAGTACGGATGAGGATCCGGCGTACATTAATCCCTCAATGATTCAGGTCACTCGACAGGATGGAACGAATTTCAATATGGCGTTGTCTTCAGATCATGATCTTGGAGGGGACGCTGCACTCTTCCAGCACATTGGAATTTATGATTCAGAAGAGGAAACGATTGACTCGGGAGAACTGACTCAGTCTGCTACTGCCTTTACGAAAAATGGGTACGAGTTAGGGACGGCATCGAGCGTTTCTCAGATTGTTGAAGCGCTTCAGCGCTCGGCGGCAGGAACTGATTTCTCGGTCATGATTGATCCCGCTAATGCAACAAGTATTAAAGTCTCGAATGAGACAGGTATTAATTTTCAGGTCGGCACATCGCGGGTTCCTGACGCTACGACTAATTTAATTTCTGGTGTTTTAGCGAATGGATCCCAGGCCACCATCACTGACACGATTCTGACTGCAATCTCGACTGATGGCAGTCTGGCTCCGGATTTATCGGCAGCCTTCGATTTAACAATTGATGAAGATCCTGAGGATAAAATCGCGACCGATTCATTAACAATTGATCTGTCGGTATTGAGTGATCCTGAAAACTCTGCGTTGTCGGGTAGTGAAGTTGCGACGTTGATGACGCAAGAGATTAATCGTCAGTTCGGAGATCAGCGCTATTTTGATCTGTCGTCTGATGCGTCAAGGCAGTTCAGGATGACTTTTGATCCACTCAACGAAGATCCTAAAATCATCGATATTTATCTTCCTGAGTCGGAGTTCTATACCTCGGATACTTTGGCCACTGCAATTGAAGCAAAACTTCAGGCTGCGACAGGAACGCATATTGGAGTCAAGTACAGTAACAACGTAAAGGGGTTCGTCTTTTCACCCGACAATGACGCGACAAAGTTGAGAATTACTAATGTTCCAGCCGAGGCGTCTCTTACCGGGTCTGCAGTGCCAAACGTATTATTTGGATTGGACACGTTATCGACCAATTTCTTGCTTGGGTCGACTGGGACATATCCTGCTGAGGTGATCTCTAACGGCGAGACCATACTCTCTGATGAGGGTGATGAACGGTTTGGCATCAAGGTAAATTTCTTGCCCAATACGGAAGAGGGTGGCACTGGTGGTTCCTTCACCATTGCAAGTGGTCAAACCGGCGACAAATCAGCAATTCGCATCGAAAACATCTCTGATGCGGCGAAACAATATTTTGGATTCGACCCTGACAATGCTTCGGCAGTTCTTGAGGTCATCGCTGAGAGCGGTGCTTCTGCAGTTCGCGGGGTTGAATCAACAGCTGCCAAGGTATTTGGCAAGCCTGTGAGCGTGGATCCAGACGAAACGTTCTTCATCGATGATCTGAGCAATCAGTTTACTGTGACCGCAGACTCGGTCTCTGAAACATTTCGATTGCCGGTCGGTAACTACAACCTCAATAGTTTCAAAAATGCTCTGCAAAATCGTATTAACGCGATGGAAGATGCTCGAGGAAATTCGATTTCTGGGGTTCGCGTAGATTTTGATCAAACGAATGAAATATTCAACTTCACGTCAGGCACGACCGGCGATTCATCGTTCTTTCAGATTTCCGGATCGGCTCGATTTGGCCTTCAAGGCATCGAATCAAATGTTGGCCAGACATCAACATTCCGACCTCCTGTCGCGGAGCAAACCGTGAATGGTAGGCCCGTGTATGTGACAAAAGACGAGAACGGGATTTTCCGAGAATACAGTACGGATACCACGACAGGACTGTCCGAATTGCCGGGAAGCCGGGAGTTTAATAATGACCCTGAGTATCGGCCTTTATTCTTAGATAAGGGGGAATTAACCTTCGATACGGCAGGTAATTTGATTTCGCCCCTTGGTGGAATTTCATTGGATAATGTTGTGATCGGTGGTTCTGGTAATACTCTCAATATCGATATTGCTTATATCGGATCAACTCAGTTCTCAGGCGACTTCTCTGTCAATTCTCAGGGCCAGAACGGCCAGCCAAATGGATCGCTTGTGGCGGTTGATATTGCTGATGACGGTCTCGTCACCGCTTCGTACTCAAATGGTACTCAGGATCTGAAAGGAAAAATCGTACTTGCCACTTTTTCGACACCCAATGGATTGCGTCAATTAGGTGACTCAACCTTCCTTGAGTCCAATGAATCCGGTACTCCATCGCTTGGTGAGCCTGGCGGTGCAGGCTTTGGCACGATCCGTGCAGGTGCTAGGGAAAGAGCGAATGTGGATTTGACGTCAGAACTGGTTGATTTGATTACCGCCCAGCGGAATTTCCAGGCCAATGCGAAAGCAATTGAAACGTCATCAACACTTACGTCAACGATTATTAACATTAGGAGCTAATAGCGAAAGCTAGCGGGAACGAAACATGGATCGTCTGATATTTACAGCAACGAGTGCGATGGATGAATACCGACTCGATCGTATGAATCTGACTCATGAGCTTGCAAACGTATCGACGGTTGGCTTCAAGCGGGCTTTCGAGGTGGCTAATCGCCCGGTCCGCGCAGAAGGCGATGGTTTTGATACTCGATTTCTGCCCCGTGCCCACACAACATCTGTCGTTAACATGGAAAATGGCCCTCGAATGCTGACCGGAAAGCCGCTTGATGTGGCCATGGACGGTAAAACGGTGATGCCAGTCCGCGCTGAGAACGGTGAGGTGGCTTGGACACGACGTGGTGACTTG
>Ga0209192_10001197_pt1 | contig 21617 bp, 30 predicted proteins | sample ArcticOcean_MG_C_11_FD_187433 | JGI IMG/M metagenome (GOLD analysis project Ga0209192, IMG submission 187433) | Marine microbial communities from western Arctic Ocean - ArcticOcean_MG_CB2_154 (SPAdes) (version 2) | ecosystem: Environmental > Aquatic > Marine > Oceanic | place: Arctic Ocean... | reverse complement strand
AAATTCAAAATTTTTATATAGGAGAAAAAATATGTCGGTAAATAAGGTAATGTTAGTTGGAAGATTAGGACAAGATCCGGACGTGCGATATATGCCAAACGAGACAGCTGTTTGTAATTTTAGCTTGGCAACAAGTAGAAGGTATAAAAATAAGGATGGAGAAAGGGTTGAGAATACAGAGTGGCATCGAGTTGTAATGTTTGGAAAATTAGCAGAGATTGCAAAAGAGTATGTAAAAAAAGGAAGTCAAATTTATATTGAAGGTAGGTTGCAATCAAGAAAATGGCAAACAAAAGAAGGACAGGACAGGTATACCACTGAAATTATTGCTGAGAATATGACAATGTTGGGTGGAAAAAGTGATTCGGCAGAAGGAAGTAATCAATCAAGTAATGATTCAGAGTTTTCTCAAGATAAGAAGCAATCAAAAGAAGCTATGCCTGAGTCAGCTGCTCCAAGTAAAAGCCCATTTGATGAACTTGGTGATGATGATATCCCATTTTAAATTAATTTTGTTTAAATAGCCTTATGCCTATATATGATTTTTTATGCTCTCATTGTGGTCATGAAAATGATCTTTTAAGAAAAATATCTGATGCAACTATGATTTTTTGCCCAGAATGCTCTAATGAAACTTTTCAAAAACAAGTTTCAGCTCCTAATTTTCAATTGACTGGTTCTGGCTGGTACGAAACTGATTTTAAAAATAAAAGTACAAAAAATGATAAGAAAGATGTTGGGGGCTCTGAAGTAAAACCAAAAAAAACAGAGGATGTAAAAAAAAATGATTAAAAAATATTTTATAACCGGTCTTTTAGTTCTAATACCGGCAATTCTGACAATCTGGGTTTTGTATTCGCTTATACAGTTTCTAGATCAAACGATACAATTTCTCCCAGAGCATTTGAGACCTGTTTACATATTTGGTTATTCAATCCCAGGGTTCGGAGTGCTCGTAACTGTTGCTGTTATTTTTATAACAGGCATTATCGCTAATAATTTTTTTGGTAAAAAGATTATTGTTCTTTATGAGACACTAGTTAACAAACTACCTTTTGTAAAGACAATCTATAAAGGTATTAAGCAAGTATCCGATACTTTACTTTCTAATTCTGGTAACGCTTTTTCTAAAGCAGTTTTAATTGAATTTCCTAGCGAAGGAACTTATACTTTTGCATTTGTTACAGGCGAGCCAGAAAAAAAATTGGCAAAGTATTTAAAAGGAGAGTATGTAAATGTTTATGTACCTACGACGCCAAACCCAACTTCAGGTTACACATTAATGGTTCCAAAAAATAAGGTGATTGAATTGGATATTAGTGTAGATGAAGTTTTAAAGTATGTTATTTCAATGGGCGTATCAACGCCAGATAATAATTTAAAAATTAAATAAATTTTAAGAAGAGAGTTTCATGAGAACACATTACTGTGGTGAATTAAATAAAACCCATATAGGGGAAGTTGTTGAGCTTTGTGGTTGGGCACATAGAAGGAGGGATCATGGAGGCGTAATTTTTATTGATCTAAGAGATAAGCTTGGGCTTGCTCAGATAGTTATCGATCCAGATACTCCAGAGGCATTCAAAGTCGCCGAATCCATTCGTAATGAATTTGTGCTGAAGATTGTTTGCAAGGTAAGGCCGAGACCCGATGGAACTACTAACAAAAATTTACCTTCTGGTGAAGTTGAGATGCTCGCATCGAATGTTGAGGTATTGAATTCATCCTTAACACCACCCTTTATGTTGGATGATGAAACTATTACAGAATCAATTCGATTAGAACACCGTTTTATAGATTTAAGACGTGATGAAATGCAGAATAATCTTAGGGTACGCTACGAAGTGTCTAAGAATTTAAGAGTTTTTTTAGACGAACAAAAGTTTATTGAAATAGAAACTCCTATTTTAACTAGAAGCACTCCCGAGGGTGCACGCGATTATCTTGTTCCATCTAGAGTTCATCACGGAGAATTTTTTGCACTCCCACAATCACCACAATTATTTAAGCAAATGTTGATGATTTCAGGGTTTGATAGATATTTTCAAATTGCAAAGTGTTTTAGAGATGAGGATTTAAGGGCGGATCGGCAACCTGAGTTTACTCAAGTTGATATAGAAGCCTCTTTTGTTGATGAAGTAGAAATTAAATCAATTGCAGAAGAAATGATTCGGAAGATGTTTTTAAATGTAATGCAGATTGAGCTCCCTAAACCATTTCCACAAATGACTTATGCCGATGCAATTAATAAATATGGATCGGATAAACCGGATCTAAGAGTAAATCTTGAATTAATAGAGATGACAGAAGATATGAAGGATGTTGATTTCAAAGTTTTCTCATCAGCCGCTAATATGAAAAATGGACGAGTAGCTGCGCTAAGAATTCCTGGCGGTGCTGAGTTATCAAGATCTGAAATAGATACTTATACTGAATTTGTAAAAATATATGGCGCTAAAGGATTAGCATATATAAAAATAAAAGATAAAAGTATGCTTAATGAAGATGGGCTTCAAAGTCCTATAGTTAAAAATATTCATGCGTCAGCTTTAGCATCAATTATAGATAAAACAAATGCAGAGAATGGCGATTTAGTATTTTTTGGCGCTGATAAATCAAAGGTTGTTAATGAAGCCCTAGGTGCTTTAAGAGAAAAAATTGGGCATGATAAAAATCATTTAAATGATGCTCCTTGGGCACCATTATGGGTTATAGATTTCCCTATGTTTGATTATGATGAATCAAGTAAAAGGTGGAATGCTTTGCATCACCCTTTTACGGCACCTCAAGAAGGCCATGAAAAATTGTTAGCTAATGACCCGGGAAATTGTCTGTCTAGAGCTTATGACATGGTAATTAACGGCTGGGAAGTTGGGGGTGGTTCTATTAGAATTCATAAACAGGAATTGCAATCTGAAGTATTTAAAGCATTAAGCATTTCAGATGATGAGGCTAAAGAAAAATTTGGATTTTTACTCAACGCCCTTCAGTTTGGCGCCCCTCCACATGGTGGTATCGCTTTTGGTTTAGATAGATTAGCAACTCTTCTGGTTGGGGCTGACTCTATTCGTGATGTTATTGCTTTTCCTAAAACACAGAAAGCACAATGTTTGATGACTCAATCTCCTAATCAAGTGGATGAAAAACAACTTAAAGAGTTAAATATTCGATTGCGCCAAAATCATTCAGATGATAAAAAATGATAAGGGGGATTAACCATTATAATTTAAGGTCAGAGCAAAATATGATGGAGACTCTTAAGGATTTTTATATATCAATTGTAGGTTTGAAATTAGGAGTTAGACCTCCTTTTAAAAGCAAAGGCTATTGGCTTTATGTAGAAAAAAAAGATGTTTTACATTTAAGCGCTACTAAAAATAACGAAAAAAATTTAATTAATGTAAATTCAACTTTTGATCATATGGCATTTACTGCCGAGAATAGAGAAAAATTTATTAAGATTTTGAATGAGAATAATATTACTTTTAAAGAGAGACAGGTTCCTGAAATAGAAACAGACCAAATATTTTTTAAAGACCCTGCAGGAAATGGCATAGAGCTAATATTTACCTTAAAAATTTGAAGAAAATAAAGGTGGAATAAATGAAAAGTTACCGAAAAGAATTGTGGTTTGATGCACCAGAAAGAATGCATTTTACAAACATCACTCCTGAGATTAAAACTTGTCTAAATGAAAGTGGAATAGAGGAAGGCTTTGCCTTAGTAAATGCTATGCATATTACGGCTAGTGTTTTTATAAATGATGATGAGTCGGGATTACACCATGACTATAAAAAATGGCTTGAGCACCTTGCACCTCATGAACCAGTGAGTGGCTACCGACATAATGATACCGGTGAGGATAATGCAGATGCTCATATGAAGAGACAGGTTATGGGCCGAGAAGTCGTTGTTGCTATCACTGAAGGGCAACTTGATTTTGGGCCATGGGAACAAATATTCTATGGCGAATTTGATGGACGACGTAAAAAAAGGGTGCTGGTAAAAATTATTGGTGAATAAAGTTACAGTTACCTAAAAGATTAGAACTACTTCATCAAATTTTAAATTTTATTAATAAATACTATCCGGCTTTTTCTGTATGGCAAATAAAAAATTTTTAGCAGTAGGGGGACTTTTATTGTTATCCGTTATATGGGGTGCAAACATTCCTTATATGAAGGTAGCTTTAAGTTTTTCAGGTCCCGCAGAGTTTGCATTTATGAGAAATTTTTTTGGTGCAATTGTTTTATTTATAATTATTTTTTTTCTGAGGAAACCTATTCTTATAAAAGAAGCCCCTAAGTTATTTATATTGGGCCTATTCCAAACGGCTGGTTTCACAGGTTTCCTTATATGGGCATTACTAGAAGGCGGAGCTAGTAAAACGGCTGTTTTAACTTTTACTATGCCATTGTGGGTAGCGTTAATGGCTTGGCCGTTACTAAAAGAAAAGCTAACACAAATCCAGTGGATCTCTGTTGTCATATGTTTGCTAGGCATAGGTTTTATTTTTGACCCTTTAGGTATAGACAATAACTTTAAAAGTACATGCTTAGCTTTGGCTTCAGGTTTCTTTTGGGCTTGCGGTACTATTATATCCAAAAGAATTCATAATAAATATCCAAAAATTGATCTTTTAACTATGACTGCATGGCAAATGCTGTGGGGCTCAATTCCATTATTTGTGATTTTACTCGCAATTAATTCAGAACCAATTGTATGGACAAATTATTTTATAAGCATTGTTTTGTTTAATGTTATTTTTGTGAATGCTGTCGCATACCTTCTATGGTTTTATGCTTTAAAACATCTTGAAGCATCTTTGGTATCTATGTTGGCATTGCTAACTCCTATTTCGGGAGCAATATCTGCTTGGTTTTTACTTGACGAAATACCAAATTCTTTTGAAAAGATAGGTTTTGCTCTTATTTTAACTGGACTGTTTCTCTTACTTTTTTACAAAAGTAAGGAAAATTTATCATAAGTTATAGAAATTGAATAAACTGGTAAAATAATTATTTATTAAGACTTTATAGGTATCTGACTATGGCAGGACATTCAAAGTGGGCAAATATTCAGCATCGAAAAGGAAGGCAAGATGCAAAAAGAGGAAAAATTTTTACAAAATTAGTTAAAGAAATTACGGTTGCTGCTAGGCTAGGCGGCGGCGATGTAAATTTTAACCCAAGATTAAGAACAGCAGTTATTACGGCTAAAGAGGGAAGTATGCCCGCTGAAAATATCACTAGAGCTATCAAGAGGGGCACTGGTGAGTTAGAAGGTGTTAATTATGAAGAAATTCGATATGAGGGATACGGAATTAACGGAGCTGCAATTATTATTGATTGTTTGACTGATAATAAGCAACGAGCTGTTGCTGACGTTAGGCATGCTCTTTCTAAGCATGGCGGAAATTTAGGAACCGATGGATGCGTTTCATTTTTATTCAATCATTGTGGAAGTATTTTCTTCCCCCCTGGACTAAATTCAGAAAACTTAATGGAAATTGCTATTGAGCTAGGTGCAGATGACGTATTACTTAATGACGATGAAAGTATTGAAATAATAACAAGCCCAAATGACCTTCCTAAAATTAAAGACGGCTTCGATCAGAAGGGACTTAAATACGAATTAGCTGAGCTCACTATGAAAGCCGAAACTGAGATAAATTTAAAAGGAAATGATGGTGAAAAAATGCAGAAAATTCTTGATGTATTGGACGACCTAGACGATGTTCAAGAGATTTATACTAATGTAAACATTGAGGATCACTAATTAAATCCTCTGTTAGAATTTTAGGAATAGATCCAGGTCTGAGGGTTACAGGCTATGGAATAATTTTAAATTCTGATAATAGCTTGAAGTATGAAGCAAGTGGAATTATCAAAACAACTAAGGGGGAGCAAGACTTAGCTTCCCGGATTAAGATTATATCCTCTGGGCTTCAGGAAATTATTGAGAAATTTAAGCCACATGTGGTTGCAATTGAGAAAGTCTTTGTAAATACCAACCCTCAGTCAACATTACTTTTAGGGCAAGCAAGGGGGGCTGCAATAAGCGCAGTGGTAATGAAAGATATGGAGGTCTTTGAATATACAGCCTTACAAGTAAAAAAATCTGTTGTCGGTAATGGGCATGCCGATAAAATTCAGGTTTTAACTATGGTTCAGAGATTGTTAAAAGTTTCCTCTGATCTCTCTTCAGATTCAGCCGATGCATTAGCTTGTGCTATTTGCCATGCTAACATGAGTAATTCATTAGTAAAATTAGGTACTGGAAATCGAATGAAAGCAGGCAGAATTATATGATTGGAAGAATTCAAGGAAGATTGTTGGAGAAAACACCTCCAGTAATTCTTATTGACTGTAATGGTGTTGGTTATGAAGTTGAGGTACCTATGACAACTTTTTATGAGTTACCAGATATTGGTGATGAAATAACATTACTTACACATTTTATCGTTAGAGAGGATGCTCAGCTCTTATTTGGCTTTATTTCAGACAAAGAGCGTAAAACTTTTAAGCAACTTATCAAGGTAAATGGAATTGGGGCAAAAGTTGCATTGTCTATTCTTAGTGGAATTAGTTTCAACGATTTAATAAAAGCAGTTATTGATCAAAATGCTGATTTACTTTGTACAATTCCTGGTATAGGAAAAAAAACTGCTGATAGATTGACTCTTGAGCTAAAAGATAAGTTTAAGGGAGATGAAATGCAAGTTAATTCTGATGAGAACTCAATTCAAATGACTGACATACAAAATGCTTTATTAGCTTTAGGTTACAGCCATAAAGATGTAAATAGTGTGACTAGAGAATTATCTGAAGACATAAGTGTTAACGACGGAATAAGGCAATCGTTAAGATTATTATCTAGGAATTAAATAAGGGAAAGAAATGATTGAACCAGATCAATTTAAAGAACCAAGTCCAATAGATGAGGTTGAGGACAATCTTGAGCGTGCTCTTAGACCCAAGTTATTAGACGAGTATGTTGGTCAGGATAAGTTAAGAGAGCAATTAAATATTTTTATGGATGCTTCTAAGAAAAGAGAGGAAGCTTTAGATCATGTTTTACTATTTGGGCCTCCAGGCCTTGGTAAAACAACTTTAGCCCATATTATTGCTCGTGAGATGGGGGTTAATTTACGACAAACTTCTGGCCCTGTTTTAGAGAAGACTGGAGATCTTGCGGCGTTACTTTCAAACTTAGAAACTAATGATGTTTTATTTATAGATGAGATTCATCGTTTATCTCCGGTCATTGAAGAAATTCTTTACCCTGCAATGGAAGATTACCGCCTTGATATTATGATTGGAGAGGGTCCTTCAGCAAGGTCAGTAAAATTAGAGTTACCGCCTTTTACGTTAATAGGCGCGACAACTCGAGCTGGAATGTTGACTAATCCATTAAGAGATAGATTCGGTATTGTATCTCGCTTGGAATTTTATTCCAATCAGCAATTAGCTAAAATTGTCGAACGTTCGGGAGGTCTCCTTGAGATAGAAATTGAAAAGAATGGTGCTGAGGAGATAGCTAACCGCTCAAGAGGAACTCCTAGGATAGCTAATAGACTTTTACGGCGAGTTCGAGATTATGCTGAAGTAAAAGGTACTGGAATTATAGATAAGGCAATTGCAGATAAAGCATTAAAAATGTTGGATGTTGATGAAGTTGGCTTAGACTCAATGGATATAAATCTATTGCGAGCGATAGTTGATAAGTTTTCTGGAGGACCAGTTGGACTAGAAAATCTTGCAGCTGCAATAGGTGAAGAGAAAGATACAATAGAGGATGTAATTGAACCTTATTTGATTCAGCAAGGCTACCTTATGAGAACTCCAAGGGGCAGAGTTGCCTCAACTATGACTTATGAGCATTTTGGATTAAAGCAGCCAAACAATTTAGATCTATGAAAAGTTTTGCTTCCTGGTGCGTGAGGGTATATTTTGAGGATACTGATAGTGGTGGAGTTGTATATCATGCAAATTATTTAAAATTTATGGAAAGAGGTAGAACAGAATGGTTAAGAGGTATAGGCCTAGATCAGGCCGAACTAAAATTAAAAGATAATATTATGTTTGTTGTTGCAAAGCTAGATATTCAATACAAAAGACCTGCTAAATTTAATGATGAGTTAATGGTAATGACAAGCTTAGAAAAAATAGGGGCATCTACCATTTTTATTACTCAGGAAATTTTAAGAGATAATTATTTAATTTCATCTGCAAGGGTTGAAATAGCTTGTATTAATAGTAAACTTTTTAAACCACAAAGAATTCCTAAAAAAATAAAACAACTTTTGGAGAAACTATGATTGTTGGAAGCGACCTATCTTTCTTTTCACTAATTTGGGGGGCAAGTTTACCTGTTCAAATGGTGATGTTAATTTTAATTGGAGCATCAGGTATTTCATGGAAGTATATATACCTTAAAATTAAAATTTTAAAAATTACAGAGCAAAGTACTGATGAATTCGAGAAGTTTTTTTGGGCGGGGGGCAGTCTTAGTAGTCTATTTGAGACCTTAAATTCTGGTCAGAGAGATTCAATCGGCTTGTCATCAATATTCAGAGCTGGATATAAAGAATACCTTACCCAAAAACAAGGTAGTTTTGATAAAAAAAGTGTCGAAAGTGTTAGAAGGGCAATGCGAGCAACATTCAACAGAGAGGTTGATTCATTGGACAGGCATTTACCATTTTTAGCCTCTGTGGGTTCTGTAAGTCCATATATAGGATTATTCGGAACAGTTTGGGGAATTATGAATGCTTTCATTGGCTTGTCAAATGTAGCGCAACCATCTTTAGCTCAAGTTGCACCTGGTATTGCTGAAGCGTTAATAGCTACTGCCATTGGTTTATTCGCGGCAATTCCAGCTGTAATCGCTTACAACAGATTCGCTGCAAAGGTCGATAGAATTTCAATTAGATATGAGAGCTTTATGGAAGAGTTCATTAATATTATGGACCGCAAGGGATAGGTATGCGCAAAAGAAGACTAATGAACCAAATTAATGTGGTGCCATACATAGATGTAATGTTGGTTTTATTAGTAATTTTTATGATTACAGCACCGATGACCAATCCTGGTGTTGTTGAATTACCAAGGGTAGGTCAATCTTTAAAGCAGAAAGCAAACCCAATTATAATATCGATTAAAAAAAATGCTCAGACTGAAGTTGATGGAAAAGTCTACAAGAGAGATAAATTATTAGTATTTCTTAAAAAGAGATTGGAAAAAAATCCAGGACAATCCGTCGTCATTGCAGCAGATAAAAAAGTGAAGTATGGCGCAGTGATTTCAATAATGGACCTGCTAAAACAAAATGAAATTACTAAAGTCGGTTTGTTACTTAAACCTGAAAAATAATTAATGAAAATAATAAAGTTTGAAAATAATTATGAATTACAGGCAAATTTATTTTCTTTCGTGATACATCTAACTTTATTAATCTTTATAATGTTTACAGTCGACTGGAAAACTAAGGCACCACATTTTTCTGAAGTGGATTTATGGGACGCAGTTCCGACTCAAGTTAAAAAAGTAAAGCAAGAGCCTGTGAAGAAGAAGAGCATCGTAAAGAAAAAGAAAGTTGCAGAAATAAAAAAACAGAAAGTAATCCTGCAGAAGGAAGCTGAGATTAAACTAAAAAAAAAGAAAGCCGCAAAGAAAAAAGTACTAGCGCTTAAAAAGAAAAAAGAAATAGAGAGGATGCAAAGAAAAATTCTTAATCAGGAAAAAATTTCTAAGCTTCAGGAGAGGTTACTAGAAGATGAAAAGCTGGAAAATCTGCAGGAACAGCTTAGGGAGCAAGATCTTAGAAAGAAAGAAAGATTAGCGTTAGAGGGAGAAAGAGATATGGAGGCAGGGGTTAACTCTGGTGAGCTTGAAAGGTTTAAGATGCTTATTCAGCAAAAAATTCATCAGAATGTTAACAAACAACTTTGTGGGCTCGATGATGTATCTTTAATATTTGAAATTAGTTTGATGCCAACAGGAGATATTTTAGGAACTCCTAAGATGTTAAAATCAAGTAAGATAGGTACTTGTGATGAAGCTGTCGAGAGAGCAATACTTCAATCACAGCCGTTACCTATGCCAAAAGATAAGAAGCTTTTTAGAAAATTAAAGGGGTTAAAGCTTAAATTTTCGCCAAATGCAATAAATGAATAAGTGTTACTAAAAAATTATGAATAAAAAAATTACATCACTTTTGTTTCTTAGTCTATTAATATTTTGCAGTGCCTCTTATAGTTTAGAGGTTATAGAAATCCTGGGAGGAAGGGCAAACCAAATAGCTATTGCGGTGTCACCTTTTAAAGAGTTTAGTTCGCAAACAGACACTAGCAAGGTTCATCGAGTTATTGAATCAGACTTAGATCGATCGGGTCTTTTTAATACTCTCGATACAGATGGAGTTTCAAATCCACCGAGTAACGATTTGAATATCAACTTTACAAGGTGGTCTGCCCTAGACGCCCAATTTATTGTAGTAGGAAAAATTGATCAAACAGTAGATCGAATAAGGGTTTCTTGGAGTTTATTAGATGTTTACAAGGAAAAAACTGTTTTATCAATGGAATACGCTGGAAAACCCTCACAGTTTAGAGCGATTGGACATAAAATTGCCGACCAAGTTTACGAGAGATTAACTGGAAGCAAAGGTGTGTTCCATACAAAAATTGCTTTTGTAAAAAAAATTAATGATGATAAATACGTTTTAAATATTTCAGATTACGACGGATTTAACGTTCGTACTATCATGAATTCAGGGCAGCCAATTATTTCACCGCGTTGGTCTCCAGACGGAAAACAAATTGCATATGTTTCTTTTGAAAAAAAGAAACCTGTGATTTATCTACAAGAGCTCGCAACAGGACAAAGGACACTGTTAGCAAATTTTAAGGGAAATAATAGTGCCCCCGCATGGTCCCCAGACAGTAAAAAATTAGCTATAGTTTTAACATATAACGCAAACTCTCAGATATATATTATTGACTCAGATGGTGGCGATATTAAACAAGTTATGAGATCAAGGGCGATTAATACTGAGCCAGCATGGGCACCAAACGGTAAAGAGATATATTTTACTTCTAATAAATCTGGAGGCCCTCAAATATATAAATTAAATCTTGAGGATGATGAGGTAACTAGAATAACCTACGAAGGAAAGTATAATCTTTACCCAAGTTTGTCCTATGATGGAAAACTGTTACTTTTCTTAATGCAGGACGGTGGCAAGTTTAAAGTTGCTGTTCAAAACTTACTCTCCAATCAAGTCTTAAAGCTAACAAATGGGCCTTATGACGAAGCACCAATTTTTTCTCCAAATGGGCATATGATATTATTTAGTTATAAAGACTATGGAAAAACCTCAAAAATTGGTACAGTATCAGTTAACGGGTTAAAGATTACGCCTCTGGCTGTTGGAAATGAACAAATACAAGAGCCAACTTGGGGACCAATAACCAATTAACTTTTTTATATACTTTTAAGGAACTAGGATGAAAAAATCGTTATTATTAACAGTGGTAGTAGCAACTCTAATGGCTGGATGTAGTACTACAGAATTAGCCGATTCACAGCCGCTAAACCCACCTTTTCCAGAGTTAGCATCATCTTCTGCGGATGGTTCTGTTGATACATCTGGACTTGGTCTAGACGAACTTAGAGGCGATGCTAAACTTAGTAACAGAAGCGTTTATTTTGACTTCAACCAATACGTTGTTAAAGACGATTTTATGGATTCAATTGAAGCACACGCAGCTTATTTGAAGAATCACCCAGGGGCTAAAATGGTAATCAATGGAAATGCAGATTACCGTGGTTCTCATGAATTCAATCTTTCACTAGGCCAAAAAAGATCAGTAGCAGTTAAAGAAGCTCTTAATACATATGGTGCAGATGACAGTCAAATTGAAACTGTAAGTTTCGGTGAGGAATATGCAAATCAAGAATGTACGGGTGCAAAATGTGGAGAAGATAGACGAGCTGATATTGCCTACGAAGTAGAGTAATAGTAGTTAGTTGATGAAAAAATATTTATGGGTTGGCCTTTTATTAATTTCAAATTCTGTCTTCGGTGTATTTGAAGATGAAGATGCAAGAAAAAAAATTAATGACATTCAAGGCCAACTTAATAATATTCAAAACAATATAGAATTTACTATTAAAGAAAAATTTATACAGTACGAAAATGCTGAAAAAAATCAATCAAATACCAAAAGAATCATTGAGCTTAATAATAGGATAATCAGCCTTTATGATGAGTTAGCAAAGTTAAATGGTGAAATTGAAGTCCTTAAATACCAAGTTAAAAATTCTGAAGATAGACACAAAGTACTTTATCAAGAATTAATTGATAGGTTGGACAACATAGAAAACTCACCACAGGCCAGTGAGAAAAAAAAATTAGAAGCGCCAGCTGTTGTTCTCGATAAAGAGCTTAAAAAAAGTGATGAGGCGCTAGACATTTCGCTAGAAAATAGTGACCTACCACCTTTGGTTGATAAAAGCATTGAACTGGAAGATTTTGCTAGAGCTGAGAAACTCCGTAAAGCGACTAAGTACAAGAAATCTTTCGATGCCTATGATAAATTTATTACCAGCTATCGCGATTCGGATTTTATTGTGGACGCAAAATTTGGCCTAGGTTACTCACAATATGCTTTAAAAAACTACAATGCTGCAATCAAAACTTACTTAAAAATCATCGAGCAATATCCCGATGATGGAAAAATTTCTTTCGTAATTTATGAAATAGCAAATTGTGAGATTCAGCTAACAAGAATAACTAGAGCGAAAAAGACCTTAAGAGGTTTAATCAAAAAATATCCCAACTCAGATATTATTCCTAGCGCTAAAAAAAGATTAAAAGCATTAGAATCTATTAAACTTTAATTTGGGCTGCCTTGGAATCAATTAAAATAAATGAAATCTTTTATTCACTTCAAGGTGAATCTTCTTTAGTAGGCTTACCAACAGCTTTTATAAGGCTAACTGGCTGTCCAATGAGATGTAATTATTGCGATACCGCTTACGCATTCCATGAGGGTAAAAATTTAAGCATCGCAGATATACTAAAAGAAATAAATGCTTTTAAAACAAAATATGTAACTGTAACTGGAGGAGAGCCTTTGGCTCAAAAATTATGCTTTGATTTACTTAGCACTTTGTGTGATGAAGGATATTTTGTATCTTTAGAAACAGGAGGAGCAATAAGTATAGCTAAGGTTGACCCAAGAGTTAAAATAGTTTTAGATATTAAAACACCAAAATCAGGGGAATCTGAAAATAATAAGTGGGAAAATTTAAGTTTAATAAAAATCGATGATGAGATAAAATTTGTGATTGCTGACTCAGAAGATTACGAATGGTCTAAGGCATTAATCGCTAATGAAGACATATATTCTAAATCACATATTATTTTTTCCCCTGTCTACAATAAATTATCTACTAAAAAACTTAGTGAATGGATTTTGAGAGATCATTTGCCTGTGAGAATGCAGGTGCAATTACATAAGGTTATATGGGGCGAAATTTCAGGTGTCTAAAAAAGCTATTATCTTATTGTCAGGTGGCTTAGATTCAGCAACCACTTTAGCTATTGCGACGAGTCAGGGCTATAGTTGTTATGCGATGAGTATAGATTACAACCAAAGACATAATATTGAGTTAGTTGCTGCTAAAAAGATTGCGAAGCTGTTCAAAGTTAAAGATTTTAAAGTAGTAAATTTAGATTTAAGTTGGCTTAATAGCTCGGCACTAATTAACAATGCAATTAAAATACCTGAATCTTCATCAACAGGGATTCCTGTAACCTACGTCCCTGCAAGAAACACAATATTAATGAGCTTAGCACTAGCATGGGCTGAAAATCTTGATTGCGGAAATATTTTTATTGGGGTTAATGCGGTAGATTATTCTGGTTATCCCGATTGTCGTCAAGAATATATAGATAGTTTTCAGAAAATGGTAAATCTTGCAACTAAAAGCGGGGTTGAAGGAAGTGAAATTAAAATTCACACTCCACTGATAAATTTATCTAAAGCAGATATTGTGACTAAAGGCACAAAGCTTGGTGTCGATTACTCTAAAACAATTTCATGCTATCAGCCAACACCAACAGGACTGTCCTGTGCAAAATGTGATTCTTGCAGATTAAGGAAAATTGGTTTTCAAGACTCTGGAATTATAGACCCAACAAGTTATGTAATTTAGTGGTGTTTGAGGTAAATCCTAAAATAAATTTGCCAAAACCCTTCAAAATAGCGTAAAATTCTCGCCTTTCTGTAGAAAATATTATTTAAGAGATTATAAATTATGGTAGTTATTAGACTTTCAAGAAGTGGGTCAAAGAATAGGCCTTATTTTAATGTAGTGGTAGCTGACTCAAAGAAGCCACGAGATGGTCGTTTTATTGAGCGTGTTGGATTTTATAATCCAATGGCAAACGTTGGTGCAGAGACATTGAGGCTGCAAACAGAAAGAATAGAGTACTGGCAGAGTCATGGCGCATTGCTTTCTCAAACGATGACTAGAATTGTTAAGCTTCATGCAAAAGGACCAGAAGGTTTGGCTGCAATGAAGAGAAAAGATGAAGAAAAAGCGAAAATAAAAAAATCTAAAAAAGATGCAGAAAAATTAGCAAAGGCTGAGGCGGTATTAGCGGCAGAAGCTCCAGCAGCAGAAACAGCTTCAGCAGCAGAAACAGCTTCAGCAGCAGAAACAGCTTCAGCAGCAGAAACAGCTCCAGCAGCAGAGGCAGCTCCAGCAGCAGAGGCAGCTCCAGCAGCAGAGGCAGCTCCAGCAGCAGAGGCAGCTCCAGCAGCAGAGGCAGCTCCAGCAGCAGAGACAGCTCCAGCAGCAGAGGCAGCTCCAGCAGCAGAGGCAGCTCCAGCAGCAGAGGCAGCTCCAGCAGCAGAGGCAGCTCCAGCAGCAGAGGCAGCTCCAGCAGCAGAGGCAGAAGCAAATAAAGAATAAAAGCTATTTTCTTCTGAGATGATAGAAGATTTTGTAGTAATGGGAAGACTTGGTGGTTCCTTAGGACTTAAAGGATGGCTAAAAATCCAAATATTTTCTGAAGAATTGGGAACATTAGGTAAATATAAAAATTGGTACCTTTCCAATGATGAAAAAAATTGGCAAATAATAAGAATTGAGCAATATAAGATTAGTACGAACAAAGTAAGTGTGAAATTTTATGATGTTGATGACCGAACAACATCTGATCCATATAAGGGTTATCTAGTTGGTGTTCCAAAGGACTCACTTCCAAAGCTGGAAGAAAATGAATACTACTGGGGTGATTTAATAGGATTTGAGGTACTTAACTTACAAAATATTTTATTAGGTCAAGTTGATACATTTTTAGAAACAGGAGCTAATGATGTCCTGGTTGTGGAAGGAAATAAGCAAAGATTAATTCCTTACACTCCAAACACCATTATAAAAATAGATAAAAAGCAGCAAAAAATTGTTGTTGATTGGGATGAAAACTTTTAATAGCTTATTTATTTTTGATGTAATTACTCTGATGCCTGAAATGATTTCAGCACTCACTGATTATGGCGTAACTGGTAGAGCTTTTAAAGATAAAAAAATTGATATGCATTTATGGAATCCAAGAGATTTTACTAATGATGTCCATAAAACAGTAGATGATAGACCTTATGGCGGCGGTCCAGGAATGTTAATGATGGTTGAGCCTATAGTAAGCTCAATTGCTGCTGCAAAGAAAAGACAAAATGATTTAGGTCTAAAGAAAAGTATGGTCATTCATATGACTCCTAAGGGTAGGGTGCTAGATAACAAATTAGCAAAAAATTTATCCAAACAGAAGGGGTTGATTTTAATTGCGAGTCGTTATGAAGGGGCTGATGAGAGGATTAATAGTTGGGTTGATGAGGAAGTATCAGTTGGAGATTACGTTACTAGTGGAGGAGAGTTGCCAGCAATGATAGTTATGGACTCTTTGATAAGGCAGATACCTGGAGTATTAAATGATATTGAGTCAGCTAATCAGGATTCTTTTGTAAACGGTTTACTAGACCATCCTCACTTCACTAGGCCATATGAGTACGAAGGTTTAAAGACGCCAGATATTTTATTATCAGGCGATCATGAAAAAATTAGACTATGGCGTCTTAAAGAGTCATTAAAGTTAACTAGGGCAAAGCGTCCTGATTTGTTGGTCGATAGAATGTTAAATAAAGAAGAGTCTCGACTGCTTGAAGAACTAATAAAAGAGCAGGAACAAGATTCATGATAATTAAAAAGGAACTATAAAATGACAAATATTATTGAAACACTTGAGCAAGAAGAAATTGCTCGATTAGGTAAAGTAATTCCAAAATTTGCACCTGGAGATACAATTTCTGTTGGCGTAAATGTTACTGAGGGGACAAGAAAAAGGGTTCAGGTTTTTGAGGGAATTGTAATATCTAGAAGGAACCGAGGTTTAAATTCTTCATTCGTTGTTAGGAAGATATCATCAGGAGAAGGTGTTGAAAGAACTTTCCAGCTTCATTCTCCTCTTATAGAAAGCATAACTGTAAAAAGACGCGGGGATGTTAGGCGTGCTAAATTATTCTATTTAAGGGATCGTTCAGGCAAGTCAGCAAGAATTAAAGAGCGTTTAAAATTACGAGATTCAGATACTGAGTTTGAAGCTATTCCAGAAATGCTTGCTCCGATAGAGGCAGCTCCAGTAGCAGAAGCTCCAGTAGCAGAAGCTCCAGTAGCAGAAGCTCCAGTAGCAGAAGCTCCAGGAAAAGATGAGCCAAATAAGTAATACTGATTGATTAAAAAAAAGCCCCATAAATTGGGGGTTTTTTTTATTTTGAATAGCTTTAGAATAAAACAATGGAAACCAATTCTAAACAAAAAATACTCCCCTTAGAGAATAAAGTGATTGATGAATTTATTGATCACCTGTGGTTAGAGGATGGTTTATCAAAGAATACTTTAGATAGCTATAGGTCAGACTTAATAAATTTTTCTACCTGGCTAAATGAAAATAAAAAATGTCATTTAATAAATGTTTCTCAATCAGAAATTCAGCAATATCTTTCATATAAATTTCCACTGTCAAAGGCAAGAAGTATTTCACGAACATTAGCAACTTTAAGGAGATTGTTTAGATTCTTTTTAAGGGAAAAGAAAATTAATATTGACCCTACGCTACAAATTCAAACTCCGAAAATCCCTAGGTCTCTTCCAAAAAGCCTAAGTGAAGAAGAGGTGGAGTCACTTTTAGAATCACCAGATATAAAAACAAATTCAGGCCTCAGAGACAGGGCCATGTTAGAGCTTTTGTATGCTTGTGGTCTTAGGGTAAGTGAGCTGGTTAATATTTTATTAACGGAGGTTAATGTTAATGACGGAATTGTTAGAGTCACTGGAAAAGGAAATAAAACTAGGTTGGTTCCTATGGGTGAAGAAGCTTTAGAGTGGATGCAGAAATATTTAAAAGAAGCCAGGGATACTATTTTAAATAATAAGCCTTCAAAATTTTTTTTTGTTACCCACAGGGGAGGGGCCATGGTAAGACAAACTTTTTGGCACTTAATTAAGAGATATACAGTTATAGCAAATATTAATAAGCCAATATCGCCACATGTTTTAAGACATGCATTCGCTACACATTTGATTAATCATGGAGCAGATTTGAGGGTGGTACAAATGTTATTGGGACATAGTGATATTTCAACTACACAAATTTATACACATGTCGCCCGTGAGAGATTGAAGAAATTACATAAATCACATCATCCTCGAGGATGATTATCTGTTTAGGATAATTCCAACGAAATCAGTGTCAGGCAATATTTTTTGCTTAGAAATCTTAAGGCGAATACTTTTAAATGAAAAATTATCTTTTAAATTAGAGATAACTTTCTCACCAAAAGACTCTAAAAGATGGTGCTTATTTTTTTTTGATATATCTTTAACTATTAATTCAACTTTTGAATAGTCGATGGTCTTAGAAAGATCATCTGAATCAAATGTTTCGCAGTCATTAAGCTCTATATCAATATCAATTAGTAACTCTTGAACAACTTTCCTCTCCCAGTCAGGAACTCCTATTATTGTTTTTACTTTTAGGCCATGCAGAAAAATATGATTTGTCATTAAAATTATTTGCTTTTCCAATATAATAGTAACTATGATAAATCAAATATTAATAATATCCATAGCTTATTTGTTAGGAGCAGTTTCTTTTGGGATTGTTGTTAGCAAGATATTTAAAATATCAGATCCTCGGACTTTCGGATCAAAGAATACCGGAGCTACAAATGTAATGCGTTCCGGAAATAAATATGCAGCAATAATAACTTTAATTTGTGATGCTTTAAAAGGCACATTAGTTGTAACTATCGCAATTAAGATGAATTTTACTGATTATGAGGTTATGTGTGTGGCTTTAGCGGTACTAATTGGGCACATTTATCCAGTATATTATAAATTTAAGGGTGGGAAAGGTGTGGCAACCGCATTAGGAATTTTGCTTGGTTTAAATCAACTATTAGCTTTATCTGTTCTCGTTATTTGGATCTTAGTATTTTTTATTTTTCGTTATTCATCATTGTCGGCCATAGTAGCATCATTGATGGCTCCAATTCTCTCAATGTATATATTTAACGAATCAATAAGTTTTTCAATTATTTATATATTTATTGCTGCACTTATAATTTTAAGGCATAAATCAAATATTAATAATTTAATTCAAGGTGCAGAACCGAAATTTAAGTAGATGAATTAATCTCAGATAGTCGCCATCTTGGTTTTGTAAGAAACTTGTAATCTGTTTTTGCAGATAGGTGGTATCTCATTGCCCCAGCTAACGCAATCATCGCTCCATTATCAGTACAAAACTCTAGTGATGGGAAAAATGATTTAAACCCGTTATTTTCACAAGATAATGTAAGCTTTTCTCGTAACTTTTTATTAGCTCCAACTCCTCCAGAGATAACTATTCTTTTAAGGTTGGTTTGTTTTAATGCTTGCAATGATTTTTTTACTAATACGTCTGTTACAGATTCCTGAAAAGCAAATGCAATGTCAGATTTTATGGATTCTGTTAATTTAGGTTGCTTTTTTACTAATGTTAGAACAGCTGTTTTAAGGCCACTAAAACTAAAATCAAGGCCATGGGAGTTAATAAGTGGCCGCGGTAAATTAAATTTATCTTTTCCTTTTTCAGCAAGCAATGATAATGCTGGGCCACCTGGGTAACTTAGTCCTAGTAGCTGAGCTGTTTTATCAAATGCTTCACCAGCCGCATCATCGAGTGTGTCTCCCAAGATTTCATAATTTCCAACTTCTCGAACATGTATTAATTGGGAGTGTCCGCCCGAAACCAAAAGAGCAATAAAAGGGAAATCGGGCTTATTTTTATCAAGCATTGGTGCAAGAAGATGTCCCTCTAAATGATGGATGGGGATTGATGGGATATTAAGAGAGCATGCTAATGCTTCAGCAACACTGCTTCCTACCAATAGTGCCCCAGATAAGCCTGGCCCCGAAGTGTATGCTATAGAATCAAGTTTACTCAATGATGAATCACAAGACTTTAATAATTCCTGGATAAGCGGAATAATGTATCTAATGTGGTCTCTTGATGCTAGCTCAGGAACAACGCCTCCGTAATGGGCGTGAAGATTAATTTGAGAGTGTAATTTGTGGCCTAGAAGACCTTTTTCGGAATCGTAAAGGGCTACTCCAGTCTCATCACATGAACTTTCTATACCGAGAATTAGCATCAGATAACAGTTTTTTTTAATATTAGTTGAAAAAAAGCAATATTAGCATTAAAATGAACGCCTTTTAGAATTAAGCAATTAAGTAAAAGAAAAATATTGTTTAATTAACTATTAAAAATTAATAAAATTTTAAAGAGAAAACTTAATGTCAACAATAAAAGTAAAAGAGAACGAGCCATTTGATGTAGCTCTAAGACGCTTCAAGAGACTGATTGAAAAAACAGGCCTTATAAATGACTTAAGGGCGAGAGAGTTTTACGAAAAGCCAACTTGGGAAAGAAAGCGTAAAGCTGCTGCTGCTGTTAAGAGACAGTATCGACGTTTAAGAAACCAAATGCTTCCTCCGAAATTATTCTAAAATATATTATATGTCCCTTAAAGAAAAAATTACTGAGGACATGAAGTCTGCGATGCGTAGTAAAGAGCCTGACAAACTCGGAATAATAAGGTTACTTCTAGCAGCAATAAAACAAAAAGAAGTGGATGAAAGAATTGAGTTGAGTGATGACGATATTCTTAAAGTGATAGAAAAAATGTTAAAGCAAAGAAGAGATTCAATAGAGGCTTTCAATAAAGCTAATAGAAAAGATTTGGTAGATAAAGAAGAGTTTGAAGTAGTTTTTCTCCAGCAATACCTTCCAGAGCAATTAAAAGACAGTGAAATTGATCAAATTATTGATGACGTGATTTCGGTCAGCGGGGCATCATCTATAAAAGATATGGGAATTGTGATGGGCTCGGTAAAGACAAAGGTTGCAGGAAAAGCCAATATGGCTGAAGTTTCACAAAAAATAAAAACAAAACTTTCCTAGCTTTAATACTGTTTACTTAAAATTACTTCTTATTTTTTTTTATTAATATAAAATTAGAAGTATGGCATTCCCCGAATCTTTTACATTAGAGTTACTTAATAGAACTGATATCGTTGATATCGTTGACAAAAGAGTTCCGTTGAAGAAGAAGGGCTCAGAGTATTCAGCTAATTGTCCTTTTCATCAAGAAAAAACACCTTCTTTTACGGTTAGTCCATCTAAGCAGTTTTACCATTGTTTTGGTTGTGGGGCTCATGGCAATGCGATAAGTTTTTTAATTGAACATGACGGCCTAACATTTCTAGATGCGATTAATTATCTAGCAAGCTCTGTTGGGCTTGAAGTCCCAAAAAGTAACTTTCAGTCCCCAGAAAAAAAACAGCAAAGTTCAAATTTATTAGAGGCATTAAATATTGCTAATATTTATTACAAGAGTCAGCTTAAAAAATCAAGCTTAGCAATAAATTATTTAAAAGATAGGGGCTTATCTGGAAAAATCGCTAAAGATTTTTCAATTGGCTATGCGCCAGATGGCTATGAGAATTTAAAATCTACCTTCAGAAACTATCAAGATGAAACTTTAATTAAAGCTGGATTAACAGATAAAAGCGATAATGGAAAATATTATGATCGATTTAGAGGTCGCATTATGTTTCCTATTTATAATACAAAAGGAGATGTAATAGGATTTGGAGGAAGGGTTATAGATTCAGAAAAAACTCCGAAATATTACAACTCACCCGAGACCCCATTATTTCAAAAAAAATATGAATTATATGGATTGTTAACATCAAGAAAAGCTATTCATGATGAAGGTTATGCCATAGTTGTAGAGGGCTATATGGATGTTGTTGGGCTTGCACAATTTGATATAAGAAATGTAGTAGCTACTTTAGGTACAGCAACAACAGAGTTTCATATACAAAAATTAATACGCTACACCTCAGAAATAGTTTTTTGTTTTGATGGTGATCGTGCAGGAAAGTCAGCAGCGTGGAAGGCTATGAATAATTCTTTAAGTTCTATAACTGATAGCG
>Ga0209192_10001194_pt1 | contig 21637 bp, 17 predicted proteins | sample ArcticOcean_MG_C_11_FD_187433 | JGI IMG/M metagenome (GOLD analysis project Ga0209192, IMG submission 187433) | Marine microbial communities from western Arctic Ocean - ArcticOcean_MG_CB2_154 (SPAdes) (version 2) | ecosystem: Environmental > Aquatic > Marine > Oceanic | place: Arctic Ocean... | reverse complement strand
CTACACTAATTATCATCACGCAACCCCCTACACTAATTATCATCACCCAAACCCCGCGAGCTCGAGCACTCGAAACGCCTCCACGACCTCCACGTTCCACATCGCTTCGCGGTTTGTTTCCTCGCTCAAGTCGTGTATCCGCCGCGCGCGTAACGCGTACCGAGCGGGAGTCGTTCGCGAGTTATTTTTATCTGCATTCCCTTCGCCATCCCCGTCTCCGTCCTCTCCAGGAATCGACCGGGCGAGCGTTACCTCCCCGATACACGCAATGTACGCCCCCACCGTGAACGTGTTGCTTAAAAACTCGCGCTGCCGGAACGAATGCATGGCGCACGAATCATCTAGTACCAACACGACGGGCGGTCCCGTGCCGTCGTCCAACACGAGTCGCTGGTCGTTGCCGCCGGTGCTACCAGGTAACACCAACACCACCACGCCTTGTACCCAAACCGAGTGGAACGAGGATACCGTGAGGTTCTTGGGGAAGTGAAACAGGGGGCGGCGGCCGGTTGGGGACGGGGACGAAACAGGTCTGCGTTTGGAAGTGGCGGTGATGAGTTTAGGAATGACGAACGGTGAGTGCCTTCTCATCTTGCGTTTGATCGAGTGGGGAGAAGGGTGGCAGTTGAAAAAAGAAGCGCACCTCGCGGAGTCCAGCATCAGGTTGAAGAGCTTCGGGACGACGCGTTCGTCGTCCTCGGCCTCGTCCACATCTCCGCCGGCCACGAGCGCCATGGCAACTGAGTGCCTGCTTGCATTTTCGTCAAGGACGAACGAAAAGTTATTTTAACGCGGCGGTTGATTCCACCGCACCACTGCTTCTCGGCGCGGCGGTCGTTTCCGCAATGGCCGGCGGCTCCAGCGGTACGCGCCGCAACGCGCAGCTCGAGAAGTCTTATGTTAAAGCCACGGGTATTGCCGATGACCGCGACACCGCCATGGTGGACCCCACACGAGTCATCGAATGGGCGTTTCTGGTTCTCGCGTTGCGCGCGATAAACAACCACGTGGAAAGCGTTCACGGCGTGAGTCCTTGGAGGGTGGGGAAGAAGTGTTTGGGAACCGGGGTGCGCCGGGTACGGAGCTGGCTGGCGAGGGTGGTCAACCCCGGGCAAAAGGGCGGGGCGGGGGGGAACGGACGGGGAAACGTGGGGAGCAGCGCGAAGAAGTTCGGAGGGAAGGGGAAGAAATTGGGGAAAAAATAAAGAGGGGAATCCAGAGACAAACCCGTGGATGCCACCGAAGGATTGACAGGGAGATCACGACCGAACCGAGAATAGGAAGCGTTGCACATCAAACAAGGGTACCAATCAACGGTTACGGTTTATCATCAACACTTCGTGTCATTACATCACTAAGTAAGCTCTATCGGTGTCTTTATTTTTCACCGTCGTTCTTCGGAAACGCGCTGTCTCCGTTCAAAATCAAATTTTGATTCCATCTCCCTCATCGTGTCTAACTTCGCCCCAACAACAAACCCCCCAAATTACACGGCGGTGGGTTTCATGAAAGGCACCTCCATGTCCCTGTTGTCTTCTTTCAAGTAAAGCTCCGCGCGCGCGGCGAGCATGATTTTTTCGAACTCGTCTCCGTCGATGTTCTCCTTGTCCAAAAGCACGTCGGCGACGGCGTGCAGGCAGTTGATGTTTTCGGTGACCAGATCTTTCGCCCGGCGGTACGCCTTCTCCACCAGCAGCTTCACCTCAGAGTCCACCAGGTTGGCGGTGGCTTGGGAGTAATCCGCGGCACGTCCGGCGTCACCGCCCAGGAACGACTGCCCGCCACCAGTTTTCAACGCGATCTGCCCGATCTTCTCGGAGAAGCCCATCTGTTCAACCATCATCCGCGCGGTCCGCGTGACTTGCTGGAAATCGCCGGACGCGCCGGTCGTGACGTTTTCGGCGCCGAAAATCAGCTCCTCCGCGATGCGCCCGCCCATCGCCACCGCCATCTGGTTCTCCAGGTAGGACCTACTGTACAGCCCGGACTCAAGCCTTTCTTCGCTCGGGGCGAAGAAGGTCAGTCCCCCCGCGTTGCCTCGAGGCACGATGGAGATCTTCGTAACCGGGTCGTACTCGGGCATGAGCGCGCCGACAATGGCGTGCCCGGCTTCGTGGTACGCGACCAAACGTTTCTTCTGCAGGCTCATCACCGCGCCTTCCTTCGCAGCACCCGCAACGATGCGCTCCAAGGCGTCCGCGATCTCCTCCTTACTGATCTCCGTGAGCTCCCGCCTCGCAGCGAGGATGGCGGCTTCGTTGAGAAGGTTCTGCAGCGCGGCGCCGGAAAAGCCGGGCGTGCGCCGCGCGACCTTGTCGTAATCCACGTCCTTGCCGATGGTCTTCCCTCGCGCGTGCACCTTCAGGATCCTGATCCTGCCCGCGACGTCGGGCAGGTCCACGGTGACCTGTCGGTCGAACCGACCGGGCCGCAACAAGGCTGAATCAAGCACGTCAGGCCTGTTCGTCGCCGCCAGCACGATCACCCCGGTGTTCCCTTCAAACCCGTCCATCTCGGTTAAAAGCTGGTTGATGGTTTGTTCCCGCTCGTCGTTCCCGCCGCCCATCCCAGCCCCGCGTTGCCGCCCAACCGCGTCGATCTCGTCAATGAACACGATGCAAGGCGCCTTGGATTTCGCCTTTTCGAACAAATCGCGAACACGCGACGCCCCGACCCCGACGAACATCTCCACGAACTCGGAGGCGGCGCATGAGAAAAACGGCACGCCCGCTTCGCCCGCCACGGCTTTGGCGAGCAAAGTCTTGCCGGTCCCCGGGGGTCCGACCAACAAGCACCCTTTCGGGATCTTAGCGCCAAGCGCGGTGTACTTATCGGGGTTCTTCAGGAAATCCACAACCTCCTGCAGCTCCAACTTCGCGCCGTCCACACCAGCGACGTCCGCGAAGGTCACGCCGGTTTCGGGAACCTCCTGGAACTTGGATTTCGACTTTCCGAAATCCATCGGCCCGCCGCCGCCGCCGCCCATCCCGCCAAACCCGCCTCCGCCGTTTTCGCCACCCTGCGCTCTCCGGAAAAGGAAGAAAAGCCCACCGAAGGCGAGGAGGGGGAAGGCGAGGTTGCCGAACAGTGAGGCGGCGTTGCCTTGCTCCGCGCCTTCGCTGACGGAAATATCCACGCCGTTCTTGGCGAGGATGTCCACGAGCTCGGGGTCGTTGGGGAGCGTGACGCTGGCTCTTCGGCCATCAACAGCAGTGAGCTGCAGCGCGCTGCCGTCCTTGGCGAACCGCACGCGCTCCACCTTGCCCTTCATCACCGCGTTGATGAACTCTGAGTAGCGCCAGGTGTTGCCTTCGGGGAGGCCGTCGGCGGGGGGGGTCGTGGTGGTTGACGGGGCCGAAAGCGAGTCGCCCTCAAACGCGGATTGCGCCTTTTGCTGGAACTGCTGCAGCGCGCTCGTGGGGGCTTCCACGGGGGGGGCGAAGTCCTCCGCGAACGCAGACGCGGGGGCGCCCGCCACGGCGAGGAGGGCCAGGAAGGCCGCGGCGTTGGTCACGGTGGTGTCCTGTGGTTTTGCGGCAGGGGTGGGGGCGTGGAGGGGGGATGGTCAGGCAGTGATGACGGTGCCTTTGCCACGTGTCCAGAGGATGGATTTACGTGGCCTGCCGCGTCGACGGCGAAAACGACGCGATGGCGCGAGTTGAGATGTCCGGCGAGTGCGCGTGGGCTTCGTTCGCGACGAGAATCGGGCCGCGATCCCGATCTCAGTGGTGTCCTTCACAAGTAAAGGGAACGTACCTCGGCACCAGCAGTGGCTTTGACCACGGTGCGCGCGCGAACGGGCGCGCACGCCTTGCTCGCGGAGGCTCGGCGCACCGACTTCGCGGCAAAGCCGGTGATGCCACCCGCTCGGGAGGCGAGGGCGGCGGTGGGCATAGCAACAGAGGCGTTCATCGCGATGACGTGACGACGGTAACGGAAACGGAACCGGCTGGCGCGATGCAAAGTCGCGGGAAGGTAAGACGCGCGTCCTGTGAGAAGGATGCCGCGGTGGAAAGTGAAGTGCCGAAGCATGCGCTGTTGGCTTTTGGGAGGCTCACAGCGAAAAAAGGGATGAAAAACGAAATCGTCGACGTGGCCGATTGAGCGTGCGCCGTGCATCGCGGGAAACACGAAACTGATGCGAGGCCGATCGCCCGGAGGCGTGGAGAGGGAACTCTCCTACCAAACGGTGTATGGTGCATCAGTCATGAAACATTAATAAACGACTGCCGTCCCATACACAAGAGTGGCGAACTTTCTCCCATCAGCTCCTCGACGTGCTTTTCGTCGTCTTGAGACTTGGCCGCCTGAGATGAGATCATCAGTTCGCGTCTCGTTACAGTGAAAGACGCGCTCGGCGAGACGCTTGCATTGGCGACGCGGGCGGTTCATCGGGGGGGGCGGGCGCCGATGGGATCCCATGTCGCCCGGGATGACCTCGCGTCTCTGTTCAACGACGACCTGCTCGGCATGGAGTCGGGGGTGGGGGACGCCGCCGCGGAGGAGAAAGCCAGGGAGGCTTTGAGCAACTCGTTCTTCCAAGATGAGAGCCGGGGCACGCCCGATCGGGCTGGCGGGCGGGGGGGTGGGGGGCGGGAGACCCGGGGATACGACTCACCGCCCCCCCCCGGGATGCATGCCGGGGGGTGCACGCCGGGGGGGGGCGCGCACGATCGCGGCCGGGGAGGTAACCCACGGCCGAGTGCCACGAAAGTCATGCCTGGTCCTCGGATCGCAGGCCAAGGCGGAGAACCAGGTGGGCACGGCGGCGACAGACACCTCTCTGGACGCGGTACGCCCCACCGCACGCCTGGTGGACGAGGCGATGGAAGGCACGGCATGCACGATGACCACGATGGAGCGCATCACCGAGGCGCAGACGACGACCACGACGACGTCGGCCGCCATCACCGCGACGCCGACGAGGACGATTACTTCGACAGCGAAAGCGACGACGACGCGGCGCGGCCGTCCCCCGCGGAGCTTCTCGGGGACGCGCGTTCCATTCTGCGCGCCGCGGATGAGGCGCTGATGCGGGACGGGTGCCCGCCTTCGTCTGAAAACATGCGGCGGCTAGACGACGAGCTCCGAAGGATCGTCGGCCAGCAACGAACCACGATTGAGGATGACCAGAAGCGGCAGAATTTGTTAACGCGGTTTTCGCAGATGCTCGCAAAGAAGTTCCCGGGCGTGTCCCTCACGCCGTTCGGGAGCTACGTCTCCGTGTTCCACACCGCGGGGAGTGACATCGACGTGAGCTTAGAAGTGGACCCTTCGAGTGTTTGGTACGACGCGAAGGAAATGGGCCGTCCCGACCAAAGTAGCGGCCCGGGAGGACAACACGGGAAAAACACCGGACGCGGCGGACACAACCGCCGGCAACAGCAACCGCCGCGGGGGTACAAAAGTCGGAAAGTGCAGCTGCTGTCGAAAGTAGCCTCCGAGCTCCGGTACCAGCGGTTCTCGGAGGTGAACTTAATAGCGCACGCGCGTGTGCCGTTGATCAAGTTCCGTGATCCCGCAACCGGCGTGAACTGCGACGTTTGCGTGGGGAACGACGGGGTGTACAAAAGCGCCGTTTTAGGCGCCATGGCCAACCTGGACGAGCGGTACAGGGACTTAGTGTTCCTGGTGAAGATGTGGGCCAAAAACTTCGACGCCAACGACGCCACCGCGGGGAGCTTCAACTCGTTCGCGCTTTCGTTGATGAGTCTGTTTCATTTACAAACGCGGTCGCCGCCTATTTTGCCGCCCGTTTTGCGACTCACGCTTCAAAACAACGCCGCCGCGGATGCCGATTTGGCGCACGAAAACGAACGCGCGAACAACCTGGAGCCCATTCGCAAGTTCCCGGTTTCGAAAATACGACAGCAAAGCGACTTTCTGCGGGACATCGAGCCGGTGGAAACGCGAAGCGCGCGCTGGCGCGGGTGCGGCGCCGAAAACCAAGCCAGCCTCGCCGAGCTTTTAGTCACGTTCTTTACGCACTTCCGGTCGGTGGAGCCGCTGTGGAGGCACGGCCTTGTGGCGAGCACGTACGCGGGCAGGTGGGTCGCGGGATGCAGTTGGGCACCAGGGCGGTACTGCGTAGGCGTGGAGGACCCGTTCAGCGCGGGGGATAACGTGGCGCGGGCGGTGCAGCGGCGGTCGCTGCCGAAGGTGTTATCCGCGGTGCGCGACGGAACGCTCGCCATGGCCCGGGTGGTGTGGGCGGAAAGCGACGCGGACTTGGAACGGACCCTGTTCGACCTGCTCGGCCCAGGGGCGCTGCCACCACGGGAGATGCCGCAAGTAGGGTGGCCCACGCTTGGCGGGTCGGGGGCGAATGAAGAGCTGAACTCGCCGGGGCCGGGAATGGGGATGACACCGGGGAGATCCCCGGGACTTGGACAATCATTCAGGACGGAGCGTTCGTACCGCGCGTCGCCGATGCCTCCCCCCGGTCCCCCACCCATGCCTCCCACGCCCGTGGGTATGAACCTGCTGAATCTCATTACGGGTGCGGTCGGGGCGCCGGGGATGATGATGAATCAAATGGGTCCCGTGCCCAACTCGGGTATGAACTTGTTCGGAAGCCCTCGCGAATCGCGCGTGAACAACGTAGGCGGGCCGGGCCACAATCAGCACGGCAATCAAGGAGTAGGGCACATGGGTGGGTTTCAAGGACAAAGACTCGTGGAGAACGACAGCGGCCGGTATCAGCAACCGGGCGGCGCGGGTCCCGGTCATGACCAACAAGGTCAGTTTGCGCAACACCAACGACACCCCCCGGGTGGGTTCCCCCCTGGTCCGGGTAACGGCCAGTTCTTCCAGCAGCACCCTCCCCGTCCCGCGGAGGCCCTGGATTTGGCGTTCGACCGGGGCTTGCGTTTGCAAGGCGGGCACGGCGAGCACCAAGGCCATGCTGGTGGCACGGCCGGATTTCCTCTGGAGCACGGTACCCACGGTACCCACCAAAGCCACGCATCCGGCGCGCCGCCCCCCGGGTTCTCTGACTCGCGCGGCAACCCGGTTGGCGCGCCGCCCGGTCCGGCCGGGTTTCCGCGTTCGAGCGTCCACGCCGGCGACGAAAAGCCCGGTTCGTATTTCAACGGCCGCGCCGCCGAGGCGTCGTCGCGAGTGCCGCCGTCCACGGGTGGCCACACATTGGGTGAGTCAGTCGTAGGCATCGACCTGCCGTCACCAAACACCAGTCCTGGCGGTGACATTGACGGGATGGGGGGCAAGCGGAGGGGCCGGCGAGGCACGGACGGCACGCGCGCGCGCGGGAAAGGGCGGCTGCCGGTCAAGCCGGAGAGCGTCGGGCCGAAGACTTTGCCGAAGCCGAGGCTCGCGTCCGCGCAGTGATACGAGACATATTTTGTTTTTCTCAAGGTTTATAACTCATGAAATGCCCTCGATATTCGTCACGTGACACGCTATGTGGGGAACGACTAGGGGTAGGTGTTTCCGGTGACTGGTTCTCTGGTTGGTGATGACGCGCGAGAGGAGAGGAGAGGACGACGGAGAGGGCAGGTGCCTTGTTGTTTTTTAATGCAGTTTTCCGAGAAAAACATTCTGCATTTGGACTTCAATTTCCCACTCTTCAATCACTCTTGCAGACACCGCACCTCAGCACGCCCTTACAGGTTGCCGATACGCGGTTACCCCCCCCGTTCTTGAGTCGTTTGTCGTGCACCCACCACCCGCGTGCCCGGCCGGGATGGGGCCGAAGAAGACGTCTTCCAAGAAGAAGGGCGGCGCGAAGAAACCCGCGCGCGCTAAGCCACAGTTCCCCACGGGGACGAACCAAGCACATCATCTCTGCCCGTTGGCTTTTCCTCGTTGGGGTTGGGTGGCGACCCACGCAGCACGTCGGCCGAGTACGACGTCACGGATGAGTTCCCCGTGTGGTTCGTTCCAGGCGGTTCCTTCTCAGGCAAGACGGACGAGCTGGTGACCGAATCCTTGAAAGAAGTCTTCGCGGCGCTGAAAATTCTAGAGACCGCGCTGACCGTGAAACAGCGCACCACCATCGCGGCGTCGATGTGGCTTGACGAGGAATACGTGATGGTACACAACCAGAAGGGTTTCGGACCGTTCGACTGGGGCGGTTTCGTTGCGAACACGTTGCGGAACCGGAAACAGGGAGACGGCAAACTCCCGCACCCGCTGCTTCCCAGGTACGTCTTGCGTTTCCCAAATCCAACGCGACTGTTCGCCAATACCGTACAGAGTACAAGACTGACACTTTCTTTTATTCATCTCAGGGGCACTGCTGTGCTCAACGCGTTCGAGATGGGGCACTCGTTACGGCTGGGCGTGGCGAACGAGAACGGCACGATTGGACGACGGGAAATGTCTTTCCTTTCCTTCGTGTCCGAGACCGACGACGCGAACGCTGGGGCTAAAGCCATGCAAGAGGTTGAGCAGGACATTCCGTCCGTACCCGCGCGCTAAGAGATCCGCAGCGCGTTCGGTGGCAAGGAAACCACCCCCGATGAAGTCGCGTGTGACTTCGTGGTGACCTGCGTTTGCGGCGACGGCAACAACTCACTCGCGATCCCCACGCAACACCCGTTCAAAATAATCAAGCACGTGGACAGGGCGGTGGACCGCCTGCAACCCCCAGAGGTCAGCGTGGAGCCCCTGCCGGGAAAAAACAGCGTGCAGTCGAAGATTCGGGATAAAGCCGCGTTCGCCGCCGCGCTGTACACCTGGGCGGGCGCGCTCGGGAACGGTCAAATTCCCGCGCTTCCCTCCTTTGTATCGTTCGTCTCCTCCGCCGTTCGCGATACTCTCGGGGGAGCGGACACCGCGCGTATCGGCACCGGGAAGAACAAAATCGTCTTCCCCGGCGTCGCGTCGTGCGCGCTGGGCGTGCTCGGCTGCGAAACCGTGCGCGGCGGTCCCAGGGGGCCCACGATGATGCTCCGGCGCAAAGTAGCGGAGATGTACGAATCTACTATGCGAATCGCACAACGCGGACTAGAAATGAAGTAGATCGATTACGACGAAGCGATGCACATGGCGATCAAGACGTACAAAGAAATGACCGCCCCGGCGTGCCTAACTGCGTGCCTAACTGCGTTGCGCAGAACCAAGGGGTTCGAGGCGCAGACGTGGGATGACTTGGGTTTAGTATTACGGTTTTCCTCCAACCAGAAGTCCATCGAGGCGTGTTTAAAGTCAATCCAAGCCGCGGACGAGGAGGACACGAGAGGCGCCCCACTTGACGACGTCGCGGACGCCGATGCGTGCTGCGGGTCAGACAAAGCGCGCAGAGCCGCCAGGGGCGGAATCATGAAGCGGCTGGAGGAGGAGTTTGAAAAGAAACTCGCCGCGAAGTTTGCGGCGCGGGGCATGAGGCCCGACGGGAACATGTACCACGACGGGAGCATGTCCATGCTTGCGACGCAACGACAAGTGGAGGAGTCCACACGAGGCGACCACAAAGGCGTGTACGCGAAGATGAAGGTTGATATGTTCACCGAGGCGTTCGGGCTGTCGCAATGGGCCGAAGACGCGCGGATTTTACGCCCGGATTACAACGTTTTCGTGCTGGAAAGCCACGAACTCAACAGGCGCTACATACTGAACTTCAACCTCCCCCCGGACCACAAGGTGAGCGACGAGCCTTTGGACGGCGCGCTGGACAACGCGCGCGAGGCGTTCACGCAAAATGACATACCCGACGACCACAGTTCGCACTACGGCTTGAAAACCACGCACAGACACCAGCAGTGCGACAACTGCCGAGCCCTGAAAAGTTCAGTGGACAGCGAGGTTGAAAAGATGAGGCACTGCGCAAGGTGCAAAGCGGCGCACTACTGCAGCAGGGAGTGCCAGGAGAAACACTGGCCGGAGCACAAGAAGGTGTGCAAGAAGGAGAAGAAGTAGGATTTTAAGGAAAGGTCTCGAGTTTTGTCAAGAGTACTTTTAGCACCCTTGGTGTCTATTGTCTCAGACCAGTGTCCATGGAGTGCTTCAGCACTCAATCCGGTCTATTAGCTCACGCTGCTACTCCAGCGCGTTTTAACGCCGGGCAATTTTTTTTTTTAACCTTCTGCGGCGCGCTTTTCGATCTTCATATTTGTGAGAGTGCAGTAACGGTATCTCAGAGCGATGCCGCGCAAGGTGTCGTGTGGAGGGGTCTGAATGCGCGCGTCTTTGAGTATGCATGTGCGTACGGGTATCACGACTCCGGCGCGGCGGTCGTCGCGCCTTGGCTCTTCGTCCAAACCCGCGGCTTCCCCTGTGACGGTTCCAGGATCGGCCAATAAACGCACTGGCGCTCGACTGTCGCAAAATGCGGCGCGCGGTGCACAGCTCCGCACGAGGTCTGTCTCGGCGAGTGACGACGCTCCGAACTGCACCGGAAACCCTGCTGTCGCAACCGACGATGACAAAGAGACCGTTGCAGCAGCAAAACCTTTCGGCTACGATTTCGCCCCCGCCAAGGTCACGACGCTGCAAACCCGAACCTTGGTTTCCCTGTTCCTTACGTATTTATCAGTCTACTTCGTGCGGAAGCCGTTCAGCGTGGTCAAGGCGCCGATGCAGGACGCGCTTGGTTTGAGCACCGGCGCCATTGCAGGCATCGACAGCGCTTTTCTCAGTTTGTACGCCATAGGGCAGTTGGTCTTGCCCAGCTTGGGGGACCGGCTGGGCGCTAAGAAAATGTTAGTAGCGGGGTACGCGCTAGCGACGCTCGCGTGTTGCGCGTTCGCGTTTACGTCCAATCCGGTTCTCTTGGCGTTCGCGTGGGGGGTGAACGGCGTGGCGCAATCACTGGCGTACCCGTTACACGTAAAGATCCTCTCGCCGTGGTTCGCCCCGAACCAAAGAGGCACCGCGATGGGGGTTTGGGCGACGTCGCAACAAGTGGGCGGGGTTCTGTCAACGGCGCTGGCGGCGTTTCTGTTGGGAACCGTGGGGTGGCGCTTCGCCGTGGTTCTGCCCGCGGTGTTTTCCCTAGCGGCATGTATCGGCCTGAACTTCATTCAAATCGACCCGCCGTGGTGCAAACTAGAGGCGAAGGTTGTTGAGACCGGTGTTCGTAGTGAAAACGGCGGTCAAAATACTGAAAACAAAAACGGCGATTCCGGAAAGAAAAACCCCACTGGTACGTCCGCCTCCAAAACCCCCAAAAACGCCCCTCCAGTCGTGGTCGGCGATTGCGACTGGCGCCCCCCCGTGGGCATGGCGGAGGTGCTTCGGATTCCGAAGCTAGGCGCGTTGATGGCTTCGTACTTTTTCGTTAAAATCGTCCGGTACTGTTTGATTTTCTGGCTGCCCTTTTACCTCGCCAGAGAGTGCGGCATGGGCGTCGCCGCGGCTGGGTACATGTCCTGTCTGTTCGACCTCGGCGGCGTCGCTGGTGGCGTGGCGACTGGAGTGATTGGGGACAAGTACTTCGCAGGGCGGCGAACTGTTTTGGGCGCGTACATGTGCGCCGCGTTGGCAATCGCGGTGCTTTTTTACCAACAAGCCAGCCAAATGGGACCAGTGATCAACGGGCTCGTGATGGCCACGATAGGGCTGCTCGTCGCCGGCCCCGACGCCTTGTTGGGAAGCTCGTCCATCGCGGACACGTGCGAAGCCGCCGGGTACGGCGGCGAAGTGCTGGGCACGGCGTCCGGGTTGGTCAACGGCGCAGGCAGCGTCGGCGCCGTGCTTCAAGGCGCGCTCACCGCGTGGATCGCCAGCACGTACGGCTGGGGGGCGCTGTTTGGGACTTTGGCGGTGATGTGCGTTTTGTCCGTGGGGACGTTGCTTTTGTCGGTGCCTGAGGTGTCGAAAGTGGGGGGGCGAGGGCGGCTGAAAACAGCCGTGGCGTGAGTCGAAGTAACACGAGGAGGTGTTGGTGAGTTAAATTAAAGACGAGCCAACCCCGAAAGGAGGTGTGGTTCGAACTCGTGATGCGTACACTAGGGTCGAGTACGTAGTAGTACGTGCCAGTAGGGTAAATAAAGCTCAACCTACCCTAGTGCCAGGCAAATTTTCCTGGTTTAAAGAATAAAAATATTACGCTATCTGAAACGCTGCCGTCAATACGCCGGTATTCGCAGTCTATGGAGTTCGTCACTCCGAGTTCGCCGCGCTCTTTCTTGAGACTCTTTTCGTGTCACACAAACGCCCGCGTATCGTACGCCTCTCCCGGCAACTGTCGGTGCGCGATTTCTTCCACCAAAACGCACTTCGCCGCGATTCGCTTCGTGGCCCTGACCAGGGCTTGGTGGTCTTTCCGATGGTTGAACGTGTTTTCAGGCGGGGTCGTGTGGGTCAGCACGTATTGCGTGTACAAGTCGGAAATCACACCGAGCATGGCGGCGACGTAATCGTCGTCCCTTTTTACGTAAAAAACCCGAACCCCGCGCGTCGCGCTTTGCATGCACAACAAACCGCCTGTTACGCCGCACGCCAGCATCTCCATCTGCAGCTGCGGCATGTGGTACGGGGGGGGGTGGTCGTACGGGTCCCGGTCGGTGACTTCGAATGTAGCGCCGTTACCGTGCTTCCGGAACGGCGACGAGTTCTTGACCTCAACCACAAGACGTTCACGCGTCGGCGCTCCTTGTTTCTTCCCTTTGAACCAGGCCGTGTCCATGGTGATTATCCCATCCGGCGACGCACCCATCGGGGGCAGCGCGCCTAAGTTCCACGCAGCCGGTATGGCGCTGTGGTCCACCACGCACAAACCAACCTCTTCCGCCACGGAGGTGGGGTGGTGAAGCATCAACGTCGCGAACGTGCCGTGCTCCTGTGAATGTGAACGAAAAGTGTCAGTCTTGAGTCTTGAGTGTGGGTGTACTATATAGGCAAACATTCTATTTGTGATGTATGTAGTAAACAGTAAATAGTCACAGAGGGGCTTGAAACAGTGTCTGGATTTAGGAAAGGCCCAAGGCCGTACCTGCGCGCTGCCCCACGCCATGCGCACGCCGCCTTCGCCTCGTTGGGCGGCGGCTTTGGAGTGCGGGTCCCGACGGGTGAGCCACCGAGAGTATGACTGGATTGATTCGTTGGAATGCACCGCGTTTGCGTCAACAACCAGCGTTTCCTTCTCGTCGGCGCCGGGAGATTTTAGTTTTGCTTTTTTCCGCCGCGCGTTTTTCTTCCCGCACGTAGACGAGCCCCCCGCTTTTTGCGACGGCGACGTGTTGGTGTTTACCGCAAACTGATTCTCAGCGCCGTTTGTGTCGATTGGAAACAACGGGCCTAACTTGTTTTCCTGTTCGTTGAATTTCTGCACGACCTGTGAGTTTACAGAATTCTCTTTGGGGATTGGCATGCCCGAATCGAAAATCATCGCGCCTTGTCGCAGCCGGTGAAACGCGCCCAGCATAGGCCCGTGCGACCCGCCTCGGTTTCCCATTCCCAGTTGTCTGCCAACTCCGTCCTCCTGGAACCCCAGCGCGCCGGTTAAGCACCCGGTAGTCAGCCGTCCAACGTGCAGCTCGTCCCACAACTCTGTGCCTTGCCGAACGAACTTGAACGACGCGTCGCTCCCGAGCGTTATGAGGGACTCGTGTGGCAGACCGATAAATCGGGGATGACGTCGCAACTGGCTCTCATCGGGGGCGTGCCAATAAAGGTTCGGGGTTCTTCCACGCGCGCCGACGAAGGCCATCTGCGGACACTGGGTGGAGGGTACATCCGCATCGTCATCACCCGCGTCGTCCCCGTGCGACCCTGACGCGAATGACGGTAGGGTAGAACGGCGCACCCCCTCGCTCCCCGACCGCCCCGCGGCGTCCGCGAACTTTTCCAGGGAAGGACGCGAAGATGTGGCGCTCGAGACCGCCGAAACCGAGACTACGGGTGCCACGCTGCCCGCCGCTTCTGGGCGGTGACTCTCGGGGAGCTTAGGCTTCGGCCCGCCCGGTTCCGAGGCGCGGAGGTGCCGCGGGAGCATGGCGCGCGCTCAGCCGCCGCGCGCCGGGTTGTGCGGAAGTGTGCAGTAGATTTGATGACGTGTGTCGAGAGACTCGATTGTGTTTTGTTTTTACATGTTAGGCTACCAGCAGAGGTCTCTCTAGACCGAGTCGAGTCGGCACGACTAAGTCGTGCCGACTCTTTACCGACACAGCTGTACAAAATGTACTGCTGAAAAATCAGTAGATGGAGTACTGCCCGGCGTGCGACCCCGGAGCGGTTGCGTGTTGGTACCCTCCCGACGTACTACCGTCACCATCTCCACTGGATGCGTATTGCGCCGCCGCATTCGCGTTCCAAGATGCGTACCCCCCACCCCCCGACGGCCAATTGACTTCCTTCTCTTCGATTTGATCCGCCGGTTTGAAATCGGGGTTCGAACCGAGCGCGGGGATGTACCCGCGCCACTCGCCGTTTCCTTTTCTGAACCCGCCTTTCCCGCGAGGCGGCGTGAGTGGCGTGGCGCACTCCACCAGCGCTGACAGCGGACCCTCCACGAAAACGTCGTTGTTTTTGAAGTGCGTCAGTAAATCGTAAAACAGCGGCTGCTTGGCGAGGGCTTTGGGGTTGCCTATTATGACCAGCCCAAGACGCGCGCGCGTCATGGCGACGTTGAGCCTGCGCGGGTCGCTCAAAAAACCGATCCCGCTTGTTTCGTTGCTTCGCACGCACGAAAGCACGATGAAATCTTTCTCCCGGCCCTGGAACGAATCCACGCTCGCGACTTGCACGGCGGCGTAAAGCTCCTGCCGCAGCGAACCAACGCGTTGCATGTGGTTCACCACGAACAGACGCTGTGATTGCAAAAAGGAAAGTATCAGCCCCGTATATCGCGATGTATGCACAACAGTCACCTGCGGAGAGATAAAACAGGGAGGCGTTGGATTCGGGAAACGCGCGACACGCACCTGCCCTTCGTACGGTGTCACGACGCCGATGTTTTGCGGTTCCACCCCCGATTTTAACAGTTGCGTCACCGCCTGCTCCACCGCGCTCGCTTCCTGGCGGTTCAGGTACGACGTACCGCTCCCGCTGAGCTCTTCCTGGCCGAAGTGCGACCAGAACATCATGGGTTTCTTGTCGTTGGGCCACGGGAACTGGACGTCGGGGGAAAGGCGCTCCGACGCGGCGACTCCGTTTTGCAACGCGCCTTCGTAAAACACGTCGCTGGGGAACTCGCTGAGGCACGGGTGCATCCGGTACTGCACTTGCAGTCGGTACGGGGAGACGCCCAGAAGAATCAATCGCTCGAACAGGCTTTGACCGAGGCCCGCTTGCCTTGCCGCTTTGCAGGTCACCACCGGCCCGAGCTGGCAATGGTCGCCGATCATCACCACGCGTTTCGCGCCCATGATCAGCGGAATCAGCGTCTCAGGTTCCGTGGCTTGCGTGCTTTCGTCCATCAATACTTGGCGGAACCGAAACTCGGCGAGCCGCGGATCCCCCGCGCCAGACGCGGTGCAACACACCACATCCGCGGCTTTCAAAATCTCGTGTTCGACTTGCCTTCGCAACCCGCGGTACCGCCGCTCGTCTTTGGAATCCAGCTCGCCGAGCTCATCCTTGAGTCGCTGCAGCTTCGCCAGCTCCGCGTACCCCGGGGCGTTTCGTAAGTGCGCGGCTTGGTAGTGTAACGTGAGGTGCTCCACCGGCGAGCGCTCGCTTAGGTTTTCCCGCGACTTCGCTGCTACTCGGACAACCTTCAGACCCGTGACCTCAATCTTCTCCGCGAGCTGATCAACCGCAACGTTCGAGGGCGCGCACACGATAACCTGGCCCTGGTTTTGCCGGGTCAGGTGGTACACGATCGTCGCGCTCGTCACGGTTTTCCCGGTACCAGGCGGGCCTTGAATCAGTGATAGAGGCTGCGACAGCGCCATGCGCACCGCGGTTTGCTGCACCGTGTTCAAGGTGGGCAAACCAGGCGCGCTGACGTCGTAGTTTTTCAGCCACTGCTCCGGAACCGGGGGGGGCGGCGTGGCCGCGTCGTGCCCGAGAAGCAGGTGGTATATATAACCAGAGACCGAAGTCTCATCCAGGGCAAAGCTTTTCATCGCCGCCTGCGCGCGGTCGAAGGAGGTGCTCTTCCACACGAAATCGACGGAAAAGTTCGTCGTGTGTTCCGTCGGCGCCGACCGCGCGCCGACCCCCCTGAGCTCAAGCCCGACTTCGTTCGCATCCGTGAACTTACGATAAATAAAAAAACGTGTCAGTCTTGTATATCGCGATGTATGGATAAACAGTCAGGGCAGAAGTAATAGTCCCTTCTGGTACGAGTATGGGCAAACAGGGAGGCGGGATTTAGGTTGGGAAAGGCCCGTACCTTAATCACCACCCCTCGTGCGGTCCAGTTCTCTCTTTTCGCCGGGTTCTTCGCGTCATACCCGTTTCGTCTCAAAACCAACTCCTCCCCTATCCCCAGCTTGCTCGCGTCGCCGTCGCCGTCGCCGTTCGCGAGCGCGAAGTACGCCACGCGTTTTTTGTTCAAACCCACGTCCCACCGAACCGCGATGCCGTCCCGCGATTGCGCCTCTCGCTGCGCCTTGTCGTGCTCCGCTTCTAGCTGCGTCAAAGGACCGAACACGTTCTGGTACTGGTACGCGTCCGCGTACCGCAGCGCGACGGGTTGTGCTTTTTGCGACGCGTCGTCCAGTAACTCCACGTCCTCGATTGTTTTCTCCACCGCGCCGGTTTTCCACAGCTCTTCCAGTTTGTTTACCCGGCCTGAAGTGAGTCTTAACGCTCGTTTCACGTCGCTATCGCACGGGTCGTTGACGAGCCAGTTCAGGAATTTTTTGTCCTCCACAAGAGGCTGCCATTGAGTAAGGTCTAAATGTAAATCCTTCACCTGCTGCGCGTATTGCGACTGCGAGGCGGACGAGTTTTTGGAAGTGCCCGCGCCGACACCCGCCTTGCCGCCGTTCAAACCACCGCCGCCGCCGCCGCTCGCGCTCATCGCGGTATCACGCGCCAACAAAACCACCGCGTCGTCGTTCACGCACGGCGCGAACCCCAACGTGAACACGTTCCGGTTGCCGGTCAGGTAGCACTCCAGGATCATGTCGCCGAGCGGGGAGTCTTCGTGTAGGCGCACTTGCGACGGGTAAAACAAAGGGTCAGTTTTTCGTAACGTGGCCTGAGTAAACAGTCAGGGTAATCGGTATGTGTATTGGACGTGTATTGGACGATGTGTGGACTACAGTCGTGGCAATCGGTATGTGTATTGGACACCGTGTGGACAACAGTCGCCAGCTTCGGTCCTCCACAGGCACCGGCGTTGGAGGTAAAACGGGCGGTGTGTCACATTTGGGAAAGCCTGGTCCACACGTACCTTCGTTGCTCCGGCTCCGCACCAGGTGGTACACAGCACACGACGCGGGCAGGCCGTTTCTTTTGGAGTTACAGAACCACTTTTGACTGGAAACGCACTGCACCACGCTCGACTTGTCATCGATGCCGCAGTACGCGCACGCGTGCGGAGACTTAGGACCGCCATGCGGCGTGTCGGCATCCACCAGATCCAAAACCCGCAATCCATCTTCGATTGTGGCAAGGGGGGGGGGGGGGGGGGGGGGGGCGCGTGGTATGCTGTCGACTGAGCGACGCGATTTTTTTGGGCACTGTCGAAACAGCGAAGCGATGAAAACCTCGGCCGATTTTGGCGGGCAATTGAGTGACGCGCCGTTCCGCCTGGAATCCACCTAGCATCTCCCGCCGTCCTCCGCGCCACTCCCGCGCGCGCGCCGACAGCCCCGACGCGCGGCGACTTGCCATACCTCCGAACACCCACCACGCGCCGCCGCGTCTTCATGGCCGCGGAATGCTAACTCGGCAACGACGGGTGGTTTGGGAAATGTTAGGAGCGAAGATGTTCACGAGTGGTGTCGGGTCTCCTGCGTGGGCCCCGGGGGCCAGCATTGGCGCCTCGGCCACCGCCGGGTTCCCCACACGCACAGGTCGAGCCTCGCGTGGTTTGTCACGCCTGGGACGTGCCGTGACTTGGCGGCGCGACACTAGCTTCGCACGCCGCGCGCTGAGCTCTTTCGACGGCCATGGCCGAAACGCCGCGAGCCGGGATTCGGTGGGCGGCCGCAATATCGCCAATCACGCGCTTTCGGTGCCGCCCCAGGAGGTGACCGAGGAGGACGCTGACTCCGAGGACTACGACCCTGGGGGCGGGCCGAACATTTTACGGTTCAACGGAGACACGTTAATGTTGCACCAGTCCTTGATGAACGGAAGCACGAGTCGGGCGAGACGAGCGGCGGCGCAAGGTACGGTCGTGACGTACCGGGACGTGATCGGTGGGACCAATCGTGGCAGCACGTGGAAAAGGACGCTTCTCGAAACTCGTAATTTAACTTCTAATTAACCACGCCTCGCTGACCCTCTCCATCCCCCACCCCTTGTGCAGGATTCGACTTCGCCGTTGACGACACCGGCGATGGCGCCTTACCAGCAACCCGGCCGGGGGACCCGAGTTCCGTCGCGGAAAAGGCTAAGAACCTGTCCGGGCTCATCGACGAAGTCGCCGTGGTTGAAACGCTTGCGGACGCGAAGCGGGTATTAAAAATCCTGATGGACAACGTCGGCGACGCCGACCGCCCGGTGTACCACGCCATCGACACGGAGGTTTCCCACATCGAGGTCGCAGATCAGACCCCGGTGGGGCACGGAAACGTCACCTGTTTCTCGGTGTATTGCGGGCCGGATGTAGACTTCTCGCCGAACCCCGGCGTGGGGAAACCCAAAACCTTGCTCTGGGTGGATACCATGACTTTAGGCGATGATGGATGGGAGGTGTTCCGGCCTTACTTCGAAAGCGGCGACGTGAAAAAGGCGTGGCACAACTACTCGTTCGACAGGCACGTCATCGAGAACCACTGCGGTATCGAGTTAAAGGGGTTCGCCGCGGACACGATGCACATGGCGCGGCTTTGGAACAGCAACCGGAAGCTGGAGGGCGGGTACTCGTTGGAAGCGCTTTCGAGCGACCCAAAGGTGATGAGCGACGCGGGCGAGATGTTCAGCGACGCGGGTGAGGATTTGATCCGGAGTAAGCGGAGTATTAAGAAGATCTTTGGGAAGCCCAAGCTGAAGAAGGACGGTACACCGGGTAAAACCGTGGTTCTTCCACCGGTACAGGAGATCCAGGTGGACCCGGAGCAAAGGCAGACCTGGATCGAATACAGCGCCCTTGACGCGCAAGCCACGTGGTTTCTACGGGAAAGCCTGGAAGCGAAACTTCGGGGAATCGACTGCGAGGCGTGCCCCATTTTGTCCGCCAAAACCGATTTCAAAAAATCGAACAACCTGTGGGAGTTCTACACGCACTACCTCCGGCCCTTCGGCGAGGTGCTGACTGATATGGAGCACAACGGGATGTTCGTGGACAAGGAACACCTGGCCAGCGCGGAAATCGTGGCTTTGGCGGATAAAAAGCTCGCGGAGGAGTACTTCCGCGGGTGGGCGATTGCGAAGTGCCCTGCGGCGGAGCACATGAACGTTGGTAGTGGGATTCAGGTTCGGCAACTGCTGTTCGCGGGCGCGAAGCACAAAAAGCGGGACAAGGAAGGCGTGCCGCACAAAAAAGACTTCGCCATGGTGTCTCCGGAGTGGACGGCTTGGGATTTGAACGGGCGGGAAGGCAAGGCTCCCAAAAAAGCCGCCACGTTCGAGCTGTTCGGCATAACCAAACGCAACCTGACACCGCCTGCGTTCACCACCACGGGGTTGCCCGCGGTTTCGGGGCTGGTGTTGAGACAACTAGCAGGGAAAGCGGGAGCCGCGCGGGCGGTTGTTGACGGGTGGAACGCGTTGTCCGACAGCGAGAAAACCGACGACGCCCTGAAAATGGTTTGCGACGGCAAGGCGTTTCTCGCGTTCGGCGGCGGGTACGAAGGCGCCTCAGCCTGCGCCGCGATCGACGCCCTGAACGACGTCGCCGCGATTGATACTTTGCTTTCGAACTTCATCATTCCGTTGCAGAGCGATAACTTGCGAGGGAAGACCGGACGGGTGCACGCGGCGCTGAACATCAACACCGAAACCGGGTACGGCCTCGCGCGTTTCCCAAATCCAGACACACCGTTCACCGCCCCTGGACGAATACACTACGTTCCGTAACATTTACTGGCGTACTGGCAACTGTTGCAAACATACACTCGCCGACTCAAGACTGACACTTTTCTTGTCACAATCACAGACGGTTATCGGCGAGACGTCCGTCGTTGCAAAACCAACCCGCGCTTGAAAAAGACCGGTACAAAATCCGCAAAGCGTTTACGGCGGGCCCCGGGAACGTGCTGGTGGTTGCGGATTACGGCCAGCTCGAGCTTCGTTTGCTGGCGCACATGGCCGGTTGTGTGTCCATGCGCAACGCGTTTGAAGCGGGCGGGGATTTCCACAGCCGAACCGCGATGGGGATGTACCAGGAAATCAAAGACGCGATGGAACGGGGGGAGGTGCTTTTGGAGTACGGCAGCGAGGGGTACGACGAGGCGGATGACTCGAAAAAGCCGCAGCTGGTGAAGGACGCGTTCGCGAGCGAAAGAAGGAAAGCCAAGGTACGTATTTAGTGGTTGGTATGCCACGCTGTCACCACGCCACCCCGGGTGCAGTTCCGTTGCCGATCCCAAGTCCAGACGCACTGTTTTACCGATTGGCCGTACGTACACTGTTTGCCCATACGTCGCCCAACACGCGACTGACGCTTTCTTTCGTCGATCTCACAGGTTTTGAACTTTTCAATCGCGTACGGGAAAACCGCGCACGGCTTGGCGAAGGATTTCGGGGTAACAACCAAGGAAGCCGAGGAGACGGTTAACTTGTGGTACAGCGACCGCCCCGAAGTGCGGGACTGGCAGAAAGTGCAGCACCGCAAGGCGATGGATAAAGGGAAGGTCAGCACGCTGTTGGGGCGGCACCGGAACCTCCCGGAGGCCAGCTCGAGCGACGAGATGCGGAAACAACACGCGCTGAGGGCTTCAATCAACACCCCGATTCAAGGCGGCGCCGCGGATATCGCCATGCTCGCGATGCTTCAGATTCATAACTGTCCGCGACTGAAACAGCTGGGGTACAAAATGCTCATGCAGATCCACGACGAGGTTATTTTGGAAGGCCCGGAGGAACACAAAGACGAAGCCCTGGCGTTGGTGAAACTGCACATGGAGAAACCGTTCAACGACCACGTCAACTTGTGCGACGTGGACTTAAACGTGGACGGCAATTACGCCAAAACGTGGTTCGACGCGAAGTAAATGTTTTAACGCACTACCGAGCAGTCAGCTTAATGCCAATTCTAACTCCTCGCTCGCCTAAATCAGGTCAAAGTTCAGCCGAAGTCCAAGTCCTTTCTTTGGCCAAAGTCTTCCCGAACGCACGAGCCAAGCCTTCTTCATCTCCTTCATCCATTGCCTTCTTCACCGCCCGCAAAACCTGCGCATCTTGCGGACATCCGTTATCGAGCGCACACTTCAAGACATCGAGGTGCATGCCCGTCGCCGCTGCTTGCATCGTGCCCTTGTTCCAAGGACAGCCGTTCGCGCGCGCCCACTTGAGAGTGGTAAGGTTCCCGTGTTGTGCTGCCATTGCGCACGTTATCTCGTCCCACGGGCAGCCGTTCGCGCGAGCCCACTGCAAAAGCTCGAATTGTCAAATGCCCATCGCCGCCATAGAGCACGCTTTCTCGTCCCATGGACAGCCGTTCGCGCGCGCC
>Ga0209192_10001193_pt1 | contig 21640 bp, 18 predicted proteins | sample ArcticOcean_MG_C_11_FD_187433 | JGI IMG/M metagenome (GOLD analysis project Ga0209192, IMG submission 187433) | Marine microbial communities from western Arctic Ocean - ArcticOcean_MG_CB2_154 (SPAdes) (version 2) | ecosystem: Environmental > Aquatic > Marine > Oceanic | place: Arctic Ocean... | reverse complement strand
GCGCCTCACCACACGAATCCATCGCTGTGGCTGCTCAAAAAACAAAACGACTACAGTTTCTTTTACCCTGATTTATAGGTTTAAAAGATTTTACACTTATCAAAAAAGTGATTAATCAAGGGTAAATCGAATCACAAACAACACATTCATTTCAAGCGAAGTGTTCCACTTTGTGGCACAAGAAAAACAGCTGCAGATCTTATACATAAAAATGAACCTATTTGGCTAGACTGCTAGCAATCGTCTTCTGGATCTTCCTCTTCCTCTTCCACGCTAGGTGTGACTGAGACAACATGCGCGCTCAGCCACTCAGTTGCGAGTACATGGCCTTGGCTAGCAGCTTGTTGTACTAAAGTTTTTGCGTTTTCAAGATTTTCTTTAACGCCAGTACCTTGAGCGTATAGCATACCTAACTGATATTGAGCTTCACTACTGCCAGTTTGAGCCGCCGTTTGAAAGTGCTTTGCAGCAGCCTCCAAATTACCGTCACTTTGGGCTTGTAAAGCCTGTTCTAAGTCGGTTATGGCATGCACTTGAGACGATAGTGATAGCAGCACTAATGATGTGCAAAAACTGAACGCCCCAGCACGCGCTATTACTTTTAATCTGTTCATACATATTCCTCTAATTCACTAGCGATGACTAACAAATTTAACACAATAAAAAAGGGCCAATCGACCCGTTTTTATTGCTATAAGTTAGTCTATTAGGGCTTAACAGTGTTAAAACCTAAGATTTCCCACGTCTGCATACCACCGCGGAACCACTTCATTTTTTCAGCTGGATAACCAAATTTCAATAAGGTTGCCATAGATGCTGGAGACTGGCCACACCACATACCATTGCAAAACAATGCTAAGGTTTTCGCATCAGAATAATCAAACACTTCATTTACGTTGCCCGCCACGATGGCTTCATCAACAGTAAATTCGTCGGCATCACCAACCAATTTAACGCCAAACTGGCCCATCATCACCTGCATAATAATTTCAGTAGTTGCACCTTTAGAAGTTGTTAACTGTGTAAATGGCACGTTGACAGCACCAGGGATCGTGCCACGTTTAACCCAATCTGGAGTTCGTGAGTCGACCACCAAAATATTTTCGCCATTTTGCATGCGTACGATATGGTCGATAATTTCTAACTCACCCAGTGTTTCAATACCTGGTGCAAACGTCATAGGTTGAATACAAAAGACAGGGCAAGGGCGTGAGGTTTTTGCAAACGCGTCTATAACCGTATTGCTGTTGTCTTGGTTACGCATAATTTGTATAGCTTGACCATTATGCGTCACATCAACAGACATTATGTCACCCGTGATTCCCACAGGCCCACCTGCAGCCACAGCGCATAAACTAGTAGTACCTAGTAGCAGACCAACACTAACAGAGGAGATTATTGTTTTTATTTTTTTCATATTTACCTCAATATTATTAAATCACACTTCATGAGCATGATCTAATATGTTGCAGTAAATCCAGACTTCAACATATTGCCTTTTAGTCTCATAGACCATAACAGCAAAAAAACTTAGTTTTATGTTAGTTTTTTAGAAAAATAAGGTGGCCTCCTCATCTTTAAAACGTTTACGGTGAGACACCAGGCTATTACCGATTCTCTCCTGCATTTAGTTGTAAAGAGCGCCGGGGGTAAGCTGAAGGATTAGCCATGTGTTCCACCATGTGGTCCACTTGCTTCAATAAGCGTCTAAAATAAGCTAAATATTTATATAAATCAAAGAAATGGTGGTACCCCTATCAGCCGCACCTCGGCACACGAATCCACCGCTGTGGCTGCTCCCTTCCAGGCCTGACCAGGTTTACGGTTTATCGTTGCGTGGGGACCAATAGGGCTACCATAACGATCACAATCGATCGATTGCGAGGTGCGCAGTATAGGCAAAAAGCCTATGATTCTCAAGTGATTTTTATACACATTGTATAATAATATGGCCTTTACACGCCGTAGCTAACATAAGGCAAAAACTCCACCTGTTGCGCCTGCTCTCCTGATGTATTTACTTTTATTACCGCTAGGCCATGCCCTTCCATGGCGGTGCTTAGCACCCCTGAGTTTTGATTAGTCATCGCCTCTATCACCAAGCCTGCCTGCGCATGAGGCAACACCCTTACCCGCAGGTATTCTTGTCTTTCGCTTGGTTTTTTGGGAGGGTTCACCAAATGCGCAGTTAAACTATAGCCTTTGTTATCTTTGCAGCCTTGTAGCGCTAGTAGAAAGGGCCTAGCCATTATCATAAATGTCACCAACACACTGGCAGGGTTGCCTGGCAAACCAAAAAATGGGGTGTGTTTTACACGACCAAAGGCCAGTGGTTTACCTGGCTTTATCGCTAGTTTCCAAACGTCTAGCTGACCTAGGGTTTCTACTGCCCCTTTTACATGGTCTTCTTCGCCTTCGGACACACCACCACTGGTAATAATAATGTCTGCCTGGTCTGCTGCCAAAGCTAGGGCGTTTTCAGTGGTAGAGCGCTCATCAGTAATAATGCCTATGTCTACTAGATCCATGCCTAGCTGGTCTATTAGTCCTGCTAATAAAAAGCGGTTTGAATTATAGATTTGGCCAGTTTTTAGGGCTTGGCCTGGATTTACTAGCTCGCTGCCCGTGGAGGCTATGGCTATTTTTAGACGACGATACACGTCTACATGCTCTATGCCCATCGATGCCAACACTCCCAAGTGCCTTGCTTCAAGCTTGGTGCCTATTTCACATACCACTTGTCCTGTGGTGATGTCTTGAGCTTTTAGGCGTATAAACTGGCCTTGCTTTTGTCCTTGCTGCAATGCGCTTTGGCGGATGCAAATACCCCCTTCTACTTTGTCCACATCTTCTTGAATCACCACAAGCTGTGCATTAGCTGGCACTTGCGCCCCAGTAAATATACGAGCACAGGTATGGGGCTCTAATGCATGGGGCACTTGTCCTGCCGCTATGCGCTGGCTCACTGGTATTGCAGCTAGGTGCACATCTTCTGTGCGCATGGCATAGCCGTCCATAGCGCTGTTATCCGCTGGGGGCACATCTACCATTGATATCACAGGGGTACTTAATACCCGACCTACGGCATAAAATAAAGACACCCGTTGCGTGCTAAGGGTGCATGTTGCAGCTTGCATTATTTGCTGCTGCGCATCAGCTACGCTGGTAAGGCTAGTTTTGTTAGTAATAGTAGGCATTACGAAGTTAAATCGTTGGATGAGTGAAAGGTCACCATTTCTACAAAGTTACAGGGTTTATGCCGGCTGTCTAGTTGTTCACAAATAATGCCATTCCATGCTGTTTTGCAGGCTCCTGTAGAGCCAGGCATGCTAAAAATCACGGTGCGATTAGCCACACCTGCCACAGTGCGAGACTGTATGGTAGAAGTGCCAATTTCTGTAAAAGATAAGCTTCTAAACAGCTCACCAAAGCCTTCGATCACTTGGTCAAACAATGGCAATAAGGCATCAGGGGTGGTATCTCTTGCGGTAAAGCCTGTGCCTCCGGTTACTAGCACCGCGTGCACGTTGCTATCTGCTATCCAGCCACTCACAGCAGCACGTATTTGATACACATCATCTTTTACAATGGCGTGTTGTGCTAGTTGGTGCCCTGCCCCGCGTAAAAGCTCTATCAGCGTGGCCCCAGATTTATCAGTAGCCACAGTGCGAGTGTCAGACACTGTTAATACAGCAAGGTTAATGGGCTTTTGTGGCGAGCTAGTGTTGGTCATGAGTGCCTCTGGGTCTTGGCTTAACAGTAAAAAATAACACCTTTAGTATACAGTCTGTTTGGTTCAGATTGTATAGGCAGTTGCCTTAGTTACTAGTAATATCAGTGGCTAGGCCACCCCTCCAGCACTTATACAACTTTAGTCTCACTTACTAAGGTCTAATTTTCAATATTCCCCAGTTCTCTAGACTAGGTAGCAACCTAGAGGCACCTACGCACAAACTGCTGGCAGTGTTCATCTGGGCTTAACAACAATAAATTGGAGTTTGCCATGACAGATGTAAAATCTGAAGACACAAATAAAAAGACGGGCTGGTCTCGTCGTGATGTGTTGAAAGCCACGTCAGCTGGAGCCGCAGCAGGCGCTACACCTATGTTCTTTACTCAAAATGCATGGGCTGAAGAAGCACTTGGTAACTACCCTGTTAAAGGTAGTGAAGTTGTACTTGGTTTTAACGTACCACAAACTGGCGCATACGCAGACGAAGGCGCTGATGAATTACGTGCCTACAAGCTAGCTGTTAAGCATTTGAACAACGGTGGCGGCATGCTCGACACCCTTAAGCCAAGCAAATTGACCGGTAACGGCATTTTGGGTAAAAAAGTTACTTATGTAACGGGTGACACACAAACTAACGCTGATGCTTCTCGCACCTCTGCTCGTCGTATGATTGAGCGTGATAAAGTAATCATGGTTACTGGTGGATCTTCTTCTGGTATCGCTATTGCACAGCAGTACTTGTGTAATGAGCTAGGCATTATCTTTATGTGTGGTTTGACTCACTCAAACGACACTACAGGTAAGGACAAGCAGCGTTATGGCTTCCGCCATTTCTTCAACGCTCACATGACAGGTAAGGCACTTTCTCCTGTATTGAGCAAAGAATACGGCAAAGACCGTCGTGCTTTCCACCTAACGGCTGACTATTCTTGGGGCCACACCCAGCAAGAGTCTATGCAAGAGTTTACCGAGAAAGAAGGTTGGTCTACTGCTGGCAACATCATGACGCCATTGAAGACTACTGACTTCTCTCAGTACTTGTCTCAAGTATTGAACTCAGACGCAGACGTTCTAATCTTGAACCACTACGGCGCGAACATGGTTAACTCTCTAACCAACGCTGTAAACTTCGGCATGCGTGACATGCAGAAAAACGGTAAGAACCTAGAAATCGTAGTGCCTTTATACAGTCGTTTGATGGCTAAAGGTGCTGGTTCTGCAAACATCGACGGTGTACTAGGCACCTCGGGTTGGAACTGGGCTCTACAAGATGAAGGTTCTCAAGTATTTGTTAAAACCTTTACTGATGAATATGGATTCCCACCTTCACAGGCTGCTCACACTTGTTACGTACAGACTCTTTTGTATGCTAACGCATGTGAAATGGCAGGTACTTTCTACCCACCAGAAGTTATCAAAGCCCTTGAAGACTTTAAATTCACTGGCGCTGGTAACGGCGAAACCTTATACCGTGGTTCTGATCACCAGTGTATTAAGGACATCTTGGTTATGCAGGGTAAATCACCTTCTGCACGTACCAGCGAATTCGACTATCTTAAGATCGTTGACGAAGTTGATGCTGCAACCGTGGACTATGATCCAGCCATCTTTGGCGGTGAGTTAGGCCCATACGTCCCAGCATAAGCTGGATGTATTGACCCATACGGGCCAGTTTAACGCTGGCCCGTTTTTATTTTACTTAATATAAAATTACATCAACATGACCTTGCCACAGCAACCAATGGGAGTATCTCCACAATGGATATGACGCTCAACGCTTTTACTCTATCTATCTTAACCGGCCTACAGCTGGGTTCCATTTACGTGCTCATTGCTCTGGGCCTTACACTTATTTTTGGTACTTTGGGCGTAGTTAACTTTGCCCACGGTGCACTTTATCTCATCGCTATTTATTTGGCTGTGAGCATCAACAATGCTCTAGGCTTTGGCCTGGCGCTGATTATAGTGCCTCCTGTGCTGTTTATAATCGGGGTGCTTTTGGAACGCGGCTTAATTCAGCGTTTCTATGACCGGCCACACACTGATCAAATCTTGGTAACCTTTGGCTTAGCCATCGTTTTGCAAGAGCTTCTTAAGTGGGTATTTGGTGCTAACAATATTCCGTTTACCATCCCTGCTTGGGGTAACGGCATTATCTTTATGCATGAATACCTACCATTTTTAGAAGGTTTTGTAGTGTATCCCAAGTGGCGCATGATATTGGTAGTAGTCGCTATCGTTACTGTATCAGCCGTATTTGCTCTATTACACCTTACCCGCTTTGGTTTGGTTATTCGTGCAGGTATGCGTGATGCAGAAATGCTGCAGTTCCTTGGTGTTAACATTAACCGTCGCTTTATGGTGGTGTTTGGCTTAGGTGCCATGATTGCAGGTATCGCTGGTGTATTTGGCGGGCCGGTAACTCAAGTATCACCAGAAGTAGGCATGCAGTTACTTGTGCCTTCATTCTTGATTGTAGTAATTGGCGGCATGGGCTCCCTGGGCGGCGCTGTGTTAGCTGGTATATTGATTGGTATGGCGCAAAGCTTCACAGCACCTTACATCTACATTAATACCATTATTATCTACCTAATCACTGTAATCATCTTATTGGTTCGCCCTCGTGGTTTATTAGGTGCCAAAGGAGTATTTGAATAATGTTGAATCAAGATAACTTTTGGCAACACAACAAAGCTGTACTTTTGTTTGCTTTAGTCGCCTTAACCATGCCTTTATGGTTCCCAATTATGGGTGGATACTCAGGCCTAGATACTAAGATCATGATCTTTTGTATTTTTGTGGTAGGTTTTGATATTTTGCTAGGTTTTACTGGCTACTTGTCTTTTGGACACGCTGCCTTCTTTGGTATTTCCGCTTATGTTACTGGCATTATGTTGAAGAGCTTCTCTGATAACATTATTCCAGCAATATTAGTGGCCGTTTTAGCTGCCACGGTTGTAGCTGTGATTATTGGTTTGCTTACGCTAAAAAGAACAGGTATTTACTTTTCTATTCTTACCTTAGCTTTTGCCGAAATGTTCGACTCAATGGCTATGTCTATGCTACAAAAATGGACTGGCGGTGAAAACGGTCTAACAGGCATGCCTACACCTATGTTGTTTAACTTGAAAATGCAGGGCGACACGGTATTTTACTTTGTTACCTTTATGGCTATCTTCTTGTTTTACATGGCCAAGCGTATTGAACGCTCGCCTGTAGGTTTAATGATGAAAGCTATTAAGTGCAACCAAACCCGCTTGGAGTTCACTGGTATCAACGCCCGTAAATACAAGCTATTAGCCTTTGTAATAAGTGCTGTATATGCTGCGATTGCTGGCGCCTTAATGGTGGTTTATGAGCCTTTTGTAGGTCATGAATTCTTAGGTTGGCATCAGTCTGGCGAAATCGTCATCATGTCTGTCATCGGTGGTGTAGGCACTTTAGTTGGCCCTATGTTAGGTGCAGGTTTCATGTTGTACTTTGAAAACGTATTGTCTGTAGACCTTGGAGAACAGTGGTTACTTGTTCTAGGTGCAATCTTTATGGCTGTTGTTGTATTTATGCCTGGTGGCTTTATGGAAGGCATTGCTCGCCTGAAAAAGCGTTATTTCACTACCGTTGACGGCGAATAAGGAACTGAATCATGGCTATATTAGATATACATCAAGTATCTTTAAGTTTTGGTGGTTTAAAAGCCTTACAAAACGTGAATTTAAAAATTGAAAAAGGCACCACTCACGCTCTTATCGGGCCTAACGGTGCTGGTAAATCAACGTTATTGAACGTGTTAACAGGCATGCTTAAGCCTGATGATGGTTCAGTAATGTTTGATGGCAAACCACTGCTTAATGTGAACTCGTTTGACATTAACCAGCTTGGCATCGCTAAGGTTTTCCAAACGCCAGCTGTGTTCCCAGAAATGACTGTGTTACAAAACGTAACCATTCCTGTGTTTGCAGCTAGAGATGGGTCTTTTAATCTGAATATGTTTGAGGGTCGTGCCAAACAGCGCCCTCTTATCGAATTTGCAGAACAACAGATCTGTGAGCTAGGCTTAGAAAAACACATGTACTCTTTGGCAGGTAGTTTGTCACGTGGTGACAAGCGTCGTTTAGAAATGGCTATTTGTTTGGCTAACAAGCCACGCTTATTGTTACTTGACGAACCTACTGCCGGCATGGCTCGCCATGAAACAGAGAAAACCATTGAGCTGCTTAATAGCATGCAAGATGGCATCACCAAAGTGATTGTTGAACATGACATGAATGTGGTTTTCTCTTTGGCAGAAAAGATTTCTGTGTTAGCTCAAGGCCAAATTATTGCTGAAGGTACTCCAGACGAAATTAAGGGTCATCCTAAAGTTATTGAAGCCTATCTTGGCGAAGCTCAAGTTTAATAAGCGCATAAGGAAACATACTATGAAACAAAGTACACCAGACGCGCCTCAGTCCTTCTTTTCTTGCCGTGAGCTAAATGCCTTTTATGGTGAAAGCTACGTAGTGCAAGGGGTGTCTTTTGACATCCCAGAAGGTGACATTGTGGCCCTACTAGGCCGCAACGGTGCCGGTAAAACCTCTACCCTAAGAGCGATTGCTAGAGCAGCTCAACCTGCTCTTAGCAGTGGTGAGATTTGGCTAAACGGCCAAGCTTTACATAACATGAAAGCCTTTGAAGCAGCTCGCGCTGGCGTTCAATTGGTATGTGAAGACCGTCGCATCATTCCAGGTGTGACCGTAGAAGAAAACTTAATTTTGGCGCAAATTGCGCAACCTTTAGGCTGGACTCTTGAAAAGATCTACGGGCATTTCCCAAAGCTAGAAGAAAGACGCAAGCAAGAAGCCTCTTCTCTTTCTGGTGGCGAGCAGCAGATGCTAGCCTTAGCACGCGCATTGGCAAGAGATGTAAAGCTTCTTTTGCTTGATGAGCCGTATGAAGGCTTGGCACCTGTGATCGTGCAAGAAATTGAACGTATGCTTAAAGAAGTTAAATCTATGGGCATTACCACTGTCATCGTTGAGCAAAATGCTGTGGCCGCGCTTAAGCTAGCCGACCATGCCATTATCATCGATTCTGGTGAGATAGTGTTTACTGGTACAGCTCAAGAAGTGTTGGATAACAAAGCACTTCGTGAAGAGTATCTAGCGGTTTAATACTGCGTTTAATATAACCTTACCTAGGCCAATGGCCACATTGCCTAGGTAAACTTTAGACTAACCTTTGACTTAGCCATTTGCCTTAACTATTAAATGACTTCTTGTGTTTTATTACTTCTCTTGTAAAGCCTTTAGCAACACGCCTTCACGTAAAGCCCCCGTAGAAAAATAAATCCGATCTAAGTTTAAGCTGCGCATGATGCCCATGAGTATGGCATAGCCTGCAGGCAACACTTCACCGCGATCTACTCGCACTCCTTCAATACTCACATCATCTAAATAATCAAAAGCTAACAACTGCTGCTCTATGTTTGCCATTGATGCCCTATTTAGATAAGCCATACCGCCCTCTTCTAGTGCGCTCAGTGCGATTAATGCCTTAATGGTGCCAGATGAACCAATACACACCTGCCATCCACTCCAAATAGTTTCTGAGGCGCCTAAGGAATTTGATTTAGATGACTCTATAATAGCCTGAGCTGCCTCAATGGCATTTTGGAGATGGGCATTATTAATTTTGCGTTGTGGGAAATAATCATGACTAAAAGCCACGCATCCCATTGGGAAACTTTGTAATTGATTTGGACTATTTTTACCCAGCACAAGCTCTGTGCTACCACCACCTATATCAATCACTAGCTTTTCAAAGGGTTTGTGGGGTGCAATGGCTAGGTCACTGGTGACTCCAGTAAAAATTAATGCAGCCTCTTCTTCACCACTAAGTACGTTTATATCTGCGCCCAATATCACTTTTGCTGCAGTAATAAAATCAGCTCTATTTTGTGCTACCCGTAAGGTATTAGTGGCCACTACAAAACGGTGTTTGGGCGATACTTTTTCAAGCATAGGGGCCAAACGCACAAGACAATCTAGCCCCCTTTCAATAGATTCTTGACTTAAAACGTTGTGCTCATTTAAACCTGCTGCTAATTGAACCTTTTCTCCAATCCTACTCACCACCCTATAAGGCACGTGACTAGTATCTACTACAGTCACGTGAAAACTATTAGAACCAAGGTCGATGGCAGCGGCTAAATAAGTCAAAATTAGTCATCCAAAAAGTATGATTTATCAGTGTATCAAACAATTATTCATAGGCCAATTATACTTATTAGTTTGATCATACGAAGCCTTAATATTAGATTTCTATTGATTGCGCCAAACTAGTGCAAAGCCACCGACTAATTATTCTAAACGCACCAAAAACGTTATCCGAAAAAATCTAATAGAATATAAGTTAATCATAAGTATATGATTTATATGGTAATTATAAATTTGGCACGATTATAGCAATAGTGAGGTTAGTAATCACAACTACTTAACGAGAACCTCATGGAAAATAACCTATATGAACTCCAGTTTGCCCTGGACACGTTTTACTTTTTAATTTGTGGCGCCTTAGTAATGTGGATGGCTGCAGGCTTTGCGATGCTTGAAGCAGGCTTAGTACGCGGTAAAAACACCACAGAAATTCTTACAAAGAACTTTGCGCTATATTCTATTGCTTGTGCCATGTATCTGATCATGGGTTATCAAATTATGTATGGTGGGGGCTGGCTTTTAGGAGACATCCACACCATTGATTCTGCGCAAGTGTTAGCCGATTCTGCCGCCGAAGGTTTTGGTGGTGCTTCAGTATATTCTTCAGCCTCAGATTTTTTCTTTCAGGTTGTATTTGTTGCCACCGCTATGTCTATTGTGTCTGGCGCAGTAGCTGAGCGAATGAAACTATGGTCATTTTTAGCCTTTGCCGTTGTGATGACTGGATTCATCTACCCTATGGAAGGCGCTTGGACTTGGAATGGTGAAGACGTATTTGGCTGGTACAATCTTGGCGAACTTGGTTTTTCAGACTTTGCTGGCTCCGGCATTGTGCACATGGCAGGCGCTGCAGCAGCTCTAGCAGGAGTGCTTTTGTTGGGTGCACGTATTGGCAAGTATGGCTCTAATGGCGAAATTAAAGCCATCCCTGGTGCAAACCTACCTATGGCAACCTTAGGCACATTTATTTTGTGGATGGGTTGGTTTGGCTTTAACGGTGGTTCTGTGCTTAAGCTTGGTGACATCAACTCTGCTCACTCTGTAGCAATGGTGTTTCTTAACACCAACGCAGCCGCTGCAGCAGGCGCCATCGCAGCCCTTATTGTAGCTCGCTTGAAGTTTGGTAAAGCCGATCTCACCATGATGCTAAACGGCGCGCTAGCTGGCCTGGTTACTATTACCGCAGAGCCATCTACTCCCACAGCACTTGAAGCCAGTCTTTTTGGCGCGTTAGGTGGTGTATTAGTAGTATTTAGTATCTTAGCCCTAGACAAACTAAGACTAGATGACCCTGTAGGCGCTATTTCAGTACACGGTAGTGCTGGTTTACTAGGCTTGATGTTAGTGCCTGTGACCAATTCAGCAGCTACATTTACGGGTCAATTGATTGGTGCAGCCACCATCTTTGTTTGGGTGTTTGGAGCCAGCTTTATCGTCTGGTTTATCATCAAGCAAGTGTTTGGTTTACGCGTGAGTAAAGAAGATGAATATGCTGGTGTAGATATTTCAGAATGTGGTATTGAAGCCTACCCAGAATTCACCAAACGGTAGATTTTAGTAGACACTAAAAACCATCAAAACTAACAAAAGGTATCACTGCCTTTTGTTAGTTTTTTTAATTGTCTTTTATGCGTTTTTTAATAATCTTTTAACAAACGCAAAGCATCATAAAGTGCGGCATGCACATTACGCCCCGCCCAAGCATCACCAATGCGATACAAGTGGTACTTACCCTTCTCATTAAGCGTTAATAGCTGAGGTTGGTTTCTTCGTAACCCTTCAAAATCTACTTCACCTAAATTACGACTCATGGGCAACAACTCATGAAATAATTCATCATTGGCCAAAGTGCCATTCTCTACCACCACTTGGTCTACCCTACGTGTTTGGCAGAGGTTACTGTATTCATTCCACAAGGTGGCCTCTAATCCCACGCCTTGTTTAATCACCTTTACTAGCTCCCAGTCTGGTGTAATGCTGGCATTCAAGGAGTATAAACCTCGTAAGTAATGTGGGAAGTTTACGTCCCCTACTTCACGTCCTATATGCCTATGGGGTGATACCAGCTCTAAAGCATGAGCGCCATTTTGCAGCATAAATTCAGCACAACTCACGCCTGCATGTGAGCCTGTTTCATCATAAAACAACACGTTTTTTGCAGGTTTTACCTGCCCTGATAAAATATCCCAGCTACTAGTCATTAATGCTGAGGCAGATTTAATAGGCAGCTCTAAAGGCACACCACCCGTTGCTACCACCACCATATGGGGCTCATAACACTCAACCGTTTGTGCATCGGCCCATGTTTCAAACTGAAACTGCACACCTAACACTTGGCATTCGCTATAAAGCCACTGACTTACTGAGTGCAGCTCTTGGCGACGTTTGGCGCGTGCAGCTAGGTTCATTTGCCCACCTACCTTTGCCGTTGCTTCCAATATAGTCACTTGATGGCCTCTACTGGCCAAAACTCTTGCAGCCTCCAAACCCGCAATGCCTGCCCCTGCAACGACTATGCGCTTATTGGGATGATTACTTATTGCAATAATGTGTGGCAGTTGAGCTTCGCGTCCAGTGGCTACATTATGCATACATAGGGCTTCACCCATTTTATGCAAACGATCCAAGCAATAACCGGCACCCACACACGGACGGATACGGTGCTCTTGGCCTGCCATTATTTTATTAACAATATGCGGATCAGCCATGTGGCCACGAGTCATGCCGATCACATCTACTAAACCTGCAGCTACAGCATGGCGAGCTGTGGCCACGTCTGTCACTCGAGTTGCGTGAAGCACCGGTAATTCAAGCTGTTGTTTTAGCCGCCCTGCTAAGTTTAGATAAGGCGAACTTGGATTACCCATGGGCGGTATACAATCGGCTAGGCCCATGTCAGTAGTAAGATGTCCACCCACAAAATTGAAAAAATCTAGTTGATTAGTAGCCTGTAAGGCCTTGGCGACGGTTAAGCATGCAGCTTCATCTAAGCCTTTTTTACCACCGTTATCAGCATTGCTATGACGCAGAAAATCATCACCCGTCATACGTATGCCCACAATAAAATCGGGGCCAACAGATTGGCGAATGCTTTCTAACAAACGATAAGTAAACTCTAACCTGCCTTCTAAACCACCAGCAAAGTCATTATCTGGGTGATTAAACTCTGGGGTCCAAAATTGATCTATCAAATGGCCATAGGCCATGAGCTCGACACCATCTAAACCCGCTTGAGCACAACGATAAACTGCTCGGCTGTAATCTTGCAAAATGCGCTTGATATCGCCATCTATAATCTTCGCAGGCACACTGCCATGGGGCCTTTCAGCCAAAGCCATCGGTGCCACTGGAGGCAACCAGTGCTCTACATCAAACCGTGTGCGACGGCCTAAATGAGTGAGCTGACACATAATGGCTGCACCTTCATCGTGCACGCCTTGGGCTAGCTCTTTAATCCATGGTGTCACCAAGTCTTGGCTTAAATCAATTTGTGAAAATGCGGCTGGAGAATCTGCTGATACAGTGCTAGAACCGCCAAACATAGTAAGGCCCACACCCCCTTTGGCTTTTTCTTGATGATAAAGGCGATAGCGCTCTTTAGGCATCCTATCTTCAATATAGCCTGGTGCATGAGCGCTACTCATCAAACGATTACGCAATGAGAGGTGCTTAAGCTGATAAATTTCTAATAAGGGGTCGGTGGTCATGTTCATAAATTAATAATCTTCGTTTAGGCCACCATCATCTGGTATTTCAGACTCACGACGCGCAATAAAATCTAACAATTGTTCATTAATGGCCTGATCTATTTTAGGTTCTTCATATTCATCTAGCTTTGCCTTGGCTAAATTGAGCGCCCTTTCTGTAATGCTCTTAGAACCATTAGCCATCCATTGTTCAATGTTATTATTATCTAATAGTTTGGGCATGTAAAAGGCCCGCTGGAAATTGTCTTGTGTGTGGGGGTGGCCAAGGTAGTGTCCACCTGGCCCCACATCTCGCACAGCAGCCAAAGCCTCATCAAAATCATCCCACCTTGGTCCCTGCGCCATACGATATGCCATAGCACATTGTTCGGCATCCACCATAAATTTGGCCACAGAGCAGTGCATACCCGCTTCATTCCAGCCTGCTGAGTGCCAAATATAATTGGCTCCAGACATCATCACAGCCATTAGGTTTACGCCACTTTCGTAGCCTGCCTGGGCATCCAGTACTTTAGCACCACCTAAGGTATTAGAGGTGCGCCAAGGCACGTTGTAATGCCGTGCCATTTGACCTATTAAAAAATTCATTAAACAAATTTCTGGTGTCCCCGCCATAGGCGCTCCAGACTGCATAGATACCGTCGCTAAATAATGGCCATAAACTGCAGGCGCGCCTTTTCTCACCACTTGGGTATAAGCCAAGGCCGACAAAGCTTCGGCATTAAGCTGCACCACTGCAGGCACCGTAGATGCTGGCGTATTAGCGCCGCCCAAAACAAAAGGAGAGCAAAGTACTGGCTGGTTGCGCTTCACAAACGCTCTAAGGGCTCCCAACATAGTTGCATCCCATACTAAGGGCGAGTTACCGTTAATGTTGCCCGTAGTGACGGGATGGTCGTCTATGTAGCCTTTACCAAACAAAATATCACACATATCCATGACATCTTCTGCATTTTTTCCAGAGGTTGTCATACCCATGAAAGTTTTGTCTGAATACTTCATAGAAGAATGAGTAATGCGTAAATGCCGCCACGGAACGGCATGATCCATAGGCTCTACGATATGATGAGCTGATGAATGCAGGGCTGGGCTCATGTGGGCTAGTTTATGAAACATAGCCAGATCATCAAGGGTAGGGTTGCGTCGTTTATCTTCTAGGTCTCGTAAAAAAGGCGCCCCTGTCATAGGCACAAACATACAATTGCGCCCACCTAGCTTAAGGTTTTTTTCTGGATCACGAGCATGGTATTCAACACCTGATGGAATGCTCTTTATCAGTTCACGAATATGGTGTCGGTCAAACTTAACTAGCTCTCCTTCTACTCTAGCTCCTGCTTTGCGCCAATCTTCTAGTGCTATTGGGTCTCGAAATATCACCCCCACTTCTTCTAATATGGCCATTGAAGCATCGTCGATTTTGGCTATTTGGTCTGCGTCCATTGGTTCGGTATAAGGTAGGCCATGGCGTAAATGAGGTAACATTTGTTCAATGTTATGGCTACGTAGTGCCTGTCTGTTGGCACGCCCGCCGCTACGCTGACCACGCACCGGCTTTGTTGCCTGTTCAAATGCTCTTGTCATGCTCACTCCTACCCAATATTAATGTTATAAGTTATGTATTTTTGCGGTAACATTCAAACTACATTTTTATATCAATACATAACCTAATGTTATTATTAACGACGCTAAAGCGAAGCAAAAGATAACAAGGAGAATGACTTTGTTACGTAAGCAATTACCTGGTATTAACGGCTTAGTCACCTTTGAAGCTGCAGCAAGGCATTTAAGCTTTACCTTAGCTGCCAGTGAGCTTTGTGTTTCTCAAGCTGCTGTGAGTAGGCAAGTAAAACGCCTAGAGGAACAATTGGGATGTAGCGTATTTCATAGAGCACAACGCCGTATAGAGCTTACCAAAGATGGCCATAAGCTTTTCCAAGCAGTTACCATGGGTTTGGGGCATATTGCCACGGTAAGTAATGATATACGCCGTACAAAATCTACCGGACAAATTACCATTGCTTCTACTTTAGCATTTTCAAGTTTTTGGTTAATGCCTCGCATACGGGCATTTCACCAACAATACCCTGATGTAAAAGTGCACGTTATTGCTTCTGATAATGCCCAAGAATTGCGTTCAGACAAGGTTGATCTGGCCCTTACCTGTGGTAACAATCAGCTGCAGGGCAATGAAACTCACTACTTATTCTCTGAGCAGGCTTACCCTGTTTGCAGCCCAGAGTATCTGCGTGATAAAGAAAAACCACAAACAGCGGCTGATGTACTTCAACACCGATTGTTACATTTAGATGAACAACTGTGGGATAACATTGGCTGGGATGCTATTGACTGGCCAGCGTGGTTAAAACATTTTGATGTGCAAGACTTAGACAACAAAGGAGGCTTTAAAATACCTGCAGGCTTCACCTTCAATAACTACCCTATGTTGATTCAAGCGGTGCTAGAAGGTGAAGGGATTGCATTGGGTTTTGAGCACACTACCGGAGACTTAGTGGCTCAAGGAAAGCTAATTCGTCTCACTGACCAAACATGGGACACAGGCCGTGGTTACTATCTGGCTATTAAATCTAACTTGGCTCATCACCCTGATGTGCAAGCTTTAAGCCAGTGGTTGTTAAATAGTTTTTAGCCTTCTTTACCCGCTCTCATTTCTTGTAAGGCTATGGTAGCGCTTACGCCAATATTAGTAATTATTTGAGGTGGCATCCAGCTTGGGCCAGTTTGGGTTAGTTGCTGCTGGAGTAGCTTACTGTTTTGACCTAAGGCTAATTCGGCTAATAATTTACCAGAAGCGGTGCCACGGGCTATACCTAGGCCATTTTGACATACGGCGGCAAATACATTGGGCTGGCATTCTCCAAAGAAGCTTGCTTCGTTATTAGACATACATAACAACCCTCCCCAGGTATCTTCAAGCTCAAGCTCTGGTAACATATAAAAACGGCGTTTAAAGCTACTTTCATGTTGGGCCTTGATATTTTTTAGCTGAGATTGCCCATATTTAAGGCCAGGGTTACAAGTGAATACACTACGGATAAGTAATCTTTGATCTGCAGTGCGCCGAATCGTTGCACCTGCGGGGTGTGAAGGAATTAATCCCCAGCTCTTTTGCCCACCTAAACGTTTTTGTTGATCTTCATTCATGGGGCCAGTCATGCTGCCATAGGTACACACATGCACCAAACGACCTTTTTGCTGACCAAAACTTTGTGCAAATCCGTTATTACACAGCAGCACTTGAGCTGTAGTAATTTGACCATGGGGCGTTTTTAATACATGCGGCTTTATTGGGCTTTGGCTTGGCTTGCCTTTTTTGCCACTAACACTCCCCCAAACGTATTCTGTAACTGGCGTGTTTTCATATAAGCTCACATTATCTGGCAGGTGATCTGCACAGCCTTGCACAAATGCTGCGGGCTGCATCATTACGGTACCTGGGGTAAACACACCACTGTGGTAATAGCTTAAGCCTGTCATGTCTTGCATCTGTTGTTTTGATAAAAGGCTAAATGGCTCATTTAGAGTCTCTAAGCCTTTACCATAGGCTAATAGACTCTTACTACCAGTGGCTGAAGTAGCCCCATGTATTTTTCCTGTTTCACTCCAGTCACATGCAATATTGTGCTCTTCAACTACGCTTTTAGCATAGGCAATGCCTGAACGATTAAAGGCGATCATATTATGATCGGTCTGTGCATGGGTAGTATAGGAGTGACTATTTAAGGTGTGGGGCAAATCAATCATAAACCCAGAGTTACGCCCAGAAGACGCCATAGCAATGGCTAGAGCGTCTAATAAAACAATGTGCTTATCAGGTGCAAGCTGGGCCAAGCGCCTAGCTGCAGCAAGGCCAGTAAAGCCTGCGCCAATGACTACTATATCGGCCTTAATAGCGCCTTTAAGTGTGGCACTTAGCTGTCTTTTAGGCAGATTTTTATACCAACCACAGTCGTTTTCATAGTTGGGAAGAAGCGTAGCAAGTGCCATTAATCCAGTTCCGAATCTGATTCAAAGGATAAGTCTAACCAGATGGTTTTTGTTTCAGTGTACTGGTCATGGGCTTGTAGTGAGTTATCACGACCGCCAAATCCTGATTGTTTAAAGCCACCAAAAGGCGTTGTCATATCCCCTTCGCTATAGCAATTCACACTCACGGTACCTGCCTTAATAGCCTTGGCTAGGTTAATAGCGCGGCGACCATTGCTAGTGAATACGCTAGCATGTAAGCCATAACAAGTATCGTTTGCCAGCGCTACTGCCTGTGCTGCACTGTTCACTGTCATTACTGAAAGCACTGGGCCAAAGACTTCTTCTTGGGCAATAGACATATTTGATGTCACTTCATCAAAGATTGTCGGCTCAATAAACAACCCTTGGCCCAACTCCCCTTCAAGTTTGATCTGCTTACCACCCAAAATGAGCTTAGCACCTTGTTGCTTTGCGCCTTCTATGTAGCTCATCACCTTAGCGAAGTGTTCTTGGCTGATCATAGCACCAAGGGCATTACGTGGGTCCATGGGGTCACCAGTAATCCAATCACGCGCCTTTTCAATCACTTTTTCCAGCAATTGATCCTTTATCGCACTGTGTACTATGAGACGTGAATTAGACGAACAGTTTTCACCCATATTCCAAAACACTGCGTTAACCACGTGTTCTGCTACTTCATCTAAGCGCTCCGCATCATCTAGTACGATACAAGGGTTTTTACCACCACACTCTAGCACTACGCGTTTTAAGTTGCTTTGAGCTGAGTATTGCAGAAATAATCGGCCTACTTCTGTGGAACCTGTAAAGGACACTGCATCAATGTCGCTATGCAAACCTAAACTTTTACCACAGGTTTCACCCATGCCAGGCAGCACGTTAATCACGCCTGCAGGTACGCCAGCTTGATGGGCTAATTGAGCCAAACGTAAGCAGGTCATACTGGTTTGTTCGGCAGGTTTGAGGATGACACTATTACCTGAGGCAAGCGCCGGGCCTAGCTTCCACGCTGCCATAAGCATTGGGAAATTCCATGGCAATACACAGGCCACTACACCGATAGGCTCACGCTGTATTAGGCCCATAGCAGCGTCACCAGAGGGTGATATTTGGTCATAAATTTTATCAATCGCTTCGGCATGCCATTGAATACAATCAATGGTTTCAGGCACATCAATAGTCACACAATCTTTAATTGGCTTGCCACTTTCAAGGGCTTCCATTACGGCAAGTTGCGCTGCATTACGCTTAATTAGTTTGATGAATTTGATCATCACTTGTTTGCGCTGGCTGGGGTGCTTTTTGCTCCATACACCTGCTTCGAAGGCTTGACGTGCCTTTGCTACAGCAACATCAACATCCTTACTATCACACGCGCTAATTTGCGCCAAGACTTGCCCAGTGGCAGGGTTTATTGTGGCGAAGGTTTCGCCACTAATAGCGGGTGTGTAAGTGCCATTGATAAAAGCGTTAGTAGGAAAATCCATTTGCGCCGCAAGGGCAAGGTATTCTGTTTGAGTTAACATGAGGTTATGCCTTTTGTGAAGAGTTACAAATTTGTGCAATGGTGGTTTTTACGGTGCGAACCGTCACTTCAAATTCTCGTTTAAGCTCTTTGTTCATGTCCCGAAGTGGCTTACGTACAGGGCCTGTAATAATGCCTTCTAATTGACAGCCATATTTAATGCACTGAACAAATTTACCCCCTTGCTCAAGGGTTTGCATAAGAGGCAATAATGCCGTCATGATCTTACGTCCTTTAACAAAGTCTTGCTCTATGACACACGCATGATAAAGGGCGTAATGTTCTTTGGGTAGAAAGTTAGCAGCCCCTGCTACCCAACTAGTTGCACCCCATGCAAAAAACTCCAAAGCTTGGTCATCCATACCACAACTAAGCTGAATATGAGGAAAGCGACGAGCTAGTAAATGCACCCGATTAATGTCTCCACTACTTTCCTTAATAGCGCAAAAATTAGGCCGCATACTTAAACGTTCCATACACGCTTCATCCATAGGCGCACCTGTGCGATCTGGAAAGTTATACAACATAATGGGCAAGTCTGTAGCACGCTCTACTGATAAACAGTGGCGCACTAATTCTTCTGAGGTGGGAATGGCGTAATATGGCGCACCCAGTAATAAGCAATCAGCGCCTGCTTTATGTGCCTCTTGGGCAAAATAAATAGCATCTTCAGTGCGCAAAGCTCCTACACCTGCAATTAATGGCACTCTGCCTGCTACTGCTTCTTTGGCTAGATGAAATGTACGTACACGCTCGGCTTTGTCCATGGCATAGTATTCACCTGTAGTACCACCCACTATAATGCCCTGCACACCCGCATTAATCGCACCGTCTATAATAGACATAGTGCCTGCTTCATTGATGGAGAAGTCGTCATTAAAGTGCGTGATGACCGGAACATATATACCGTTGAATTGCATAGTAATCTCTTATTATCTAATGATCTAAATGTTATTAATTGATTAAGCTGATCAAAAACACTAGTAGTTTAGAAGCTGCTAACAGCGTGGGTCAAACGACATAAAAGCCAATACATACATTACATGATGTTATACAAAGCTTTCAACAAAATTATTGCCATAACACCTGATTAGAACAGACCACTTATACATAAAGAATAATATACAATTTACATTAGATGAGGGTGTATTTAATGTTGTTAGTGACATTATTATTGTATGCTTGCATTAGTATTATCCTTTTCACCCTCAGCTACCATGTGCACTATTTCATGCAACTTCACATACACCCAAGCACCCTTGAATTAGGTCAAAGTCGCTGGCAAAACTACCTTTGTCTTGCGGCAGATCCTTTTAGTCAATATGCCTTTCATGCTGCCTTAGAAGAAAGTGGCAGCGTGGGCGGCGATAGCGGTTGGCAGCCGCTGCATCTTGAGATAAAAGACGACGGACAACCCATTGCATTGATTCCAAGTTATGTAAAAACTAACTCTTGGGGCGAATATGTGTTTGATTTTGAATGGGCCAATGCCTATGAGCGCTATGGCTTAGATTATTATCCCAAGCTTATTAGCGCTGTACCTTTTACCCCTTGTGCAGGCCCTAGAGTGTTGCTAGCTAAAGATGCAGATTTAACCAAAGTATTGTCTTTTTTAAGCCAACAGCTGCCCCATATGTGCGCTCAACTCAAATTAAGTAGTTGGCATTGGTTGTTTGCACAAGAACCTGATTGGCAATTTGCCAAAGCACAATCATGGCATCAGCGTACAGGTTGTCAGTACCACTGGTACAACCATAACTACGGCCAATTTGAAGACTTTACTGCCAAGCTTACCTCGCGCAAGCGTAAATCAATCAAAAAGGAACGCCGTGTTATTGCCGAACAAGACATTACATTTACTTGGCAGCAAGGCCAAGAGATTAGCTTACAGTCGCTAAAAGAGTTTTATGCTTGCTACCAAAGTACCTATTTAAAACGCAGGCAACAAGGTTATTTGACCTATGAGTTTTTCTGCGCCTTACTCACTCAAATGCCTGACAAATTATTATTAGTCACTGCTTCAAATCCATCAACACCTTTAGCTTATGCGTTATTTTTTGTAGATGATAAAACTCTTTATGGGCGTTATTGGGGCTGCTTAGAAGAAGTGGAGTTTTTGCATTTTGAAACTTGTTATTATCAGGGTATTGATTATTGTATCGCCAATAACATTGCACATTTTGATGCAGGTGCCCAAGGTGAGCACAAACTGGCCAGAGGGTTTATACCCAAAACCACACATTCTTATCATTATTTAGCAGAAAAAGGCTTTGACGGTGCTATTGAACAATTTTGCGCTACCGAAGAAGAGCAAATAACTGGGTATATGCAATGGGCACATACCGCACTATGTAGTGGTCAAGTAAAACTGGCCACGGTATAAGAGACAAGGTTGTACTTTGCCTCTGCTTTATTTGGTGGTAAGCCACCGTTATGTTGATGCGGCCTGTGCTCGCTGTAATATCCAACGATATAT
>Ga0209192_10001190_pt1 | contig 21667 bp, 20 predicted proteins | sample ArcticOcean_MG_C_11_FD_187433 | JGI IMG/M metagenome (GOLD analysis project Ga0209192, IMG submission 187433) | Marine microbial communities from western Arctic Ocean - ArcticOcean_MG_CB2_154 (SPAdes) (version 2) | ecosystem: Environmental > Aquatic > Marine > Oceanic | place: Arctic Ocean... | reverse complement strand
TCCACTCTTTAGGAGACTTTCCGTCTATCTTGGTTTTTGCTCTTTTCATGCCTCCGAAGTCCCAGACCCAGTTTCTCTCGTCTAATTTTCCTTCAAAATAGATTTTAAATGATATACCGTATCCATGTACATACCTACAGTGTGTTGTTTCTGCTTTCCATTGACGGAATACTGTACTAAACCCGTCAAAGACTTTACTTGATTGAAATTTTCCCATAACTTTAATTTAAACTAATTCTTCTTTAATACCAACTACTTCCGATAATATTAGCAAAATAGCTGCTATATCAATACTCCACCATAATGCAGCGTAACCTAGTATACGGATACCTGATTTGATGAATGAAATTTGTTGATGTAATTTTGGATCAGGAATCTTTTGTCCTGTTGCCTTAGTTAGAACCTCTTGCGTAGAAGAGTCCTTAGTAACCTTTTTTTTGTAATTTGCCATATCGTGTTTTTAAAGTGGTGCTGTGACACTATTATCATTCTTATATTAATATACGAAATTTATTTATATTATCAAACTTTTTTCATGTCCAACACGTATTTTTTGGTTTACGTAAATTTTATACCCTTTTTTGATAGCATTTATACAGAAACCTACATCTTCTGAAGTAAAATCTTTTATGTCGTTTCCGAAATTCATCCACTCTGGTCTAAACCAGGGATATTCCATACTCTCTATAACTCCTTTCTTAATAAGCATCCAACCAAAACCAGTGTACTCTACTGGGAATATATCCGGTTTTTTTGAGAGTATTTCATCATTTAAAAATGTAAACTTACTATTCTCTATAAACTCTTGATTATTATACTTTTCTACAGTAGCGTAACCTACTTGATCTTGCATTTTATAAATACCAGATGCTATGTCTTTATCCATATCCATTAACTCTTCGAATTGCTTTGGAGAAAAGAACATATCTGAGTCAATCCACATAATGTAGTCATAATCAACTGTACCGCCAAAGGGTTTTTGGTATATACCTTTACTCACATCTGGTGTTAAGCATTTTTGCCTGGCATAATACACATTTGAATCATAATGGTTGCTTAGTATAGGATTAACATTATTATTAATACACCATACAAAAAGGTTCGTCCAAGCTTTTAAGAAGTTGCCGGAAAAAGAATTTCCTGGTATACAAAATATAACTGTGATTTGTTCTTTATTCATAACTTATTATTTGTTGTCTCATCAGGTCTCGAACCTGAACTCTTCTGTACCAAAAACAGACGTGTTACCAATTACACCATAAGACAGGTAAAATATAACTAAACAACTCCCGAACATTGTCAGCGTACCAAGGATATCTCTGCATTGATATTTGGTTTACTACTCTTACGAGTTAGTTATTTTTAATAAGAGAGACATTTCGGGTCTTTCAAGGTTTCTGATTGGGTGCAATTAGAGACGCCTAGCTACTACAAACCTTTTTTCGCTAATTAATTCTCTCTACTTCCCAATTACAGCTTTACTGTCTCTCCTACAAAAGACTTACCCTGGGACGCTGTTCTTATGGGTAGCGTGATAAGTACTGTTGTTACTTAAATGGTTCGATTCCGTCTAGAATTGTCCCAGATTACTTTTCTGGATTTACCCAGCATAACGTACCTGCTAACCCTTTGGTTATGGTTACCTCTTTCCGAGTTTAATTGGGTGTTTCCGTTGTTTGATCTTTCAGTGCTCATTACTTAATACTATATTTAAAAATTATTGTGAATAGCATATAAATAGCTTACTACTAACATGGACCAACATGATCTGCAAGTATTTGTTTTACATGCGACTCTGCTACCTCGTAATCCACTTCTCCAGTTTCATCCTCATACTGTACGGGATCTTTTCTGCCAAGAGCAATAAAAGCCTCAATCCTCTCAACACTAGAAGCAGACTTATAATCGCTATTTCCCGAAGGATAAGGCTTATATGATGTATTCGTTCTCTTATAAACTTCATTAAAGTCGATTTTTAATTTAGCGCAAAGTATTTCTCCATCTTGTAAGATTCCAAATTTATCAGTATCTAAATAAGGAGTAAAGTACCCTACTCTATCTGCATCCCAATTTCCTTCTCTAAAAGCAGCATCATCTGCATCTCTAAACTCCTGTCTACAGTCTGGGTATACTGCATGATCTCCAGCATGAATACCTAAAGCAATATCACAAGTTTCTTCTGATTTATTAGCTATAGATAAAGCGACTGCTTGAGTAATAGAAGCAAACATCTTATTCCTATTAGGCACAACTGTTTCTTTCATATTATCATTTTCATAATGACCTTCAGGTACATCATCTCCTCCTTCTACTAGAGCTGAGTCTAATAGGTCTACTAATCCGTTTAGTTGAATTTGACGATAATTTACTTTGTGACCATTATCAGCAAGATAGTTAATTAACTGTTGAGCTCTTTCTAGCTCTACTCTATGCTTTTGACCATAATCGAATGATATACCAGTTACGGTATCATACTCTTTTAATGCTCTTAGTAATAATGTTGAGGAGTCCATCCCTCCACTAAGACTTACAACTACATGTTTTGCCATGATTTTCTATTTTTAATTTGCCAGGTATTGATAACGTATAGGCGGACGTTTTATTGTTCCATTACTGATGTAATTCTCTCTTGAATTTCTCTATAGGTTGTTACATACTCTTTAATTGTAGAGTAGTCTTTTCCTGCATTAAGTATTTCTTCTGCTGCTTTTTTTAGAGCATTTCCAAAGTTTGAAGGGTAACATACTGTTTTAATGTACTCTGTATCGTTATCACCTTTAATAACTCTCTCATATAAGGTATAACCTCCGGTTTGTGATCTTGATACAAAGAATGGTTCTAATGCTGGATCTGTTATTACAGTATCATTAGCTGAAATTGAATCTGGTTTTCGTAACATTTATTTTTGTTTTAATTTAATATTAATTCTTCTAATTCGGTCTCTCTTATTACTCCTGATCTAGTTATAGTTTCATTCTCTTTAACAATAACTGTAAAAGGGATTGACCTAATTTTATACTCTGCAGCGATTCCAGTAGTATCGTTTTCAATATCTACTTCTACAAATTCAACACTATCTCCAAGTTTTTCTGCTACTTTGCCCCAGGATTTATTATAAACCTTACAAGGTCCGCACCAATTAGCATAAAATTTAATTGCTTTAGTCATTTTATCTTTTAAATTTAGGTTTAGTAAAATTGTTCCTAACTGGTGCGCCGCTACTCTTCTTAGTAACTGCTAACCATTCTTTTAATTGTTGAATTCTTTGTTTTGCTGAGTTTTTAGACATATTGTTTATTTTATATTAATATACGAAAAATATACATAGGAAACAACTTTATCCATCACAACTTAGACAATCTGTTGATGTTCTACTCCCTATATCTCCGTTTATTACTGAATCTGTTCTAAGGTAGTATAACGTCTTTACTCCCAGTCTCCATGCAGTTTGATGCACTTCATTGATAAACTTAGGATTGTCTGTTGGATCAAAGGCTAAGTTAAGTGATTGAGTTTGATCAATATACTTCTGTCTTGCAGCTGCTTGCTCAACTAATTTTAACTGGTTAATTTCTGCAAAAGTTAAGAAAATAGGTTTATCTTCTGATGGCATTATTTCTTCTGGTAAGTTAGCAATACTTCCTCTATCTATCATGATTTGGTCCCATACTTCTTCTGTATTGTGTCCTTTTTCACTTAAATATGTTTCTAAAGCTGGGTTCTTTCTTATAAAAGTTCCTTTTGCTGAATTAAAAGTATATGAATTAGCGGGTACAGGTTCTATTCCTGCAGATACTCCGCCTGAAATTGTTGAGTTTGAAACGGTTGGTGCTATTGCTAACAAATGACTGTTTCTCATACCAGTGCCTTTACACCAGAGTGGTTCTCCGTACTCATCTGCTAACTTCCTTGAAGCATTTTCAGCTTTTTGCTTAATGTCAGAAAATATCTGATGAGTATAAGAGGTTGCTGCTATTGAATCAAAAGGTAATCTTTCGTTCTGCAGGAAAGTATGCCATCCCAATACTCCTAATCCTAATGCTCTTCCTTTTTTAGCAGACCTATGAGCTCTAATTAATGAATCTCTACCGGAAGTTTTAGCTAAAAATTCTTCCAGTACTCCGTCTAAAAAGTAAATTGCAGTTTCTACTAAATCACTATTCTTCCATTCGTGATATTTAGTTAAATTTAAAGAAGATAAGCAGCATATAAAACTATGCTCTTCATCAGTATGTAGAGTAATTTCTGAACATATATTAGTCATAGAAACATCTAAGTTATTCCTTTTATATGCTGGTGGGTTAGCATTATTAACAGTGTCCTTAAACATTATATAAGGTTCTCCTGTTTCCATACGCGACTTCAGTATAGTTACCCACGTACCCATAGCATCAACGTCTCTATGCTCTAATTTTTGCATAAAGATATCATCCACTACAACGCATTGATGAAGGTTTAGACACTGTCTATTAGGGTCTCCTTTAGGTCTTCTAATTTGTAAGAATTCTTCAATATCTGGGTGATTTATGTCTAGGTTTACAGAAGCTGCTCCTCTTCTTACTGCTCCTTGATTTGTTGCAATAATAGTTGAATCATAAATCTTAGCCCATGGTATAACACCTTCTGATTGACCTAAGCTTTCTTTCCCTATTTTTTCTCCTCGACCTCTAACCTTAGATAATCCGATTCCTACTCCTCCTCCTAAAGAAGTTAGTCTCATTAATTCAGCATTTGTAAGTCCTATTCCTCTTATAGAGTCTGGTGTATCTATTCCAAAGCAAGAGATTGGTAAACCTTTATCCGTACCTGTATTAGATAAAACCGGAGATGCAAGGTTTAACCAGCCTTTCCACATATACCTAAAAAACTTATTCTCTAAATCAGGTCTATCTAATCTTTTTGCTATTGTTGAAGCGACTCGCCTATATGCTTTCTTAGGGGTTTCATCAGGTAGTAAGTAACCTTTAGAAATTGTTGCTATTGAAATATCATTCATCCATTCAGGATAATCTTTACCTGACTCCCACGCCGAGGTATCTACTGTTATGCTCATATGTCCGCTTTGTGTTATTTATTAAAATGCTGTTGACCAGTCCATTGTACCTTTACTATAGTTTGTCACTCTACTAGCAAAGAAATCTGTTTGCTGTTTTCCTGCAATTACTGCGTCAAACCATTTCATTGTCTTTAATGCTCCTTTATCTATTTGTTCAGATGGTATTAAAGGTGCAAGACCTAAATCACCCATTTTTGTGTTAACTCTATGACGTATAAAGTTCTTTAAATCCTCTTTAGATAAATTCTCTAAATCTCCTTGTTCAAAAACCTTATCTATAAAACCAAATTCTAAAGTAATTGCTGCTGTAGCTGCTTCTCTAATATCTGCTTCTAATTTATCAGTTTTTAATTCTGGATGTTCATCCATAAGAGTTCTGAATAACCAACATCCTGCATTACTGTGTAAGGATTCATCTCGTACTGACCATTCCACTATTTGACCAACACCCTTTAGTAAGTTTCTCATCTTAAATGACAAAAGAACTGCAAAAGAACTAAAAAGATTTACTCCTTCTGTAAATGCTGAAAAGATAGCTAATGATACAGCTCTAGAATGCCAATCAGGTGTTCCATCATGTGAATCTCTTACTTGCATTAGATTTTCAATTTTTGCCATCGTAGCTTCATCTTCTAAAAATTCAGCAAAATCATCTAATCCTAATTCTTCATTCAATAAAGAGTAAGCTTCAGCATGTATAGTTTCGAATGAACCAAAGGTTACCCCCATCATAATAATTTCAGGTTTTCTAAACCAACTTGTAACTAAATTAGTCCAGTAATCATTTACTACGGTTTCTGTTTGAGCAAATCCTTTTAGTATCCCACCTATTAAGTTCTTTTCATGTGGTTTTAAATTTGATTTCCAATCCGTAACATCTTGTGCCATCGGTACTTCTGTATGTAACCAATGTGCTTGTTGTTGTTTTAACCAGTAATCAAATGCTTGTGGGTATTCGAATGGTTTATATACCACTCTTTCATCTTTTAAACTCATATATCTTTATATATTAATAATTAATTTAGACAAGATATCCCCAAGAGCGTTTTTAGCTTTCTCTTGAGGATACCATTATAAATATGGCGTTATGCAGTATCTAAACGCTCAACACTAAAAAACTTTTTTGCTAACTCTTTATGGGTAGTTGTAACTCCGTTTTCATTCGGTATTAAATCCTCCATATCTGCTTGACCTTCAAAATCTATATGTCCATTATTAGTGTCCATTTTTAAATTATAAGTCATACCATCCATACCGTACCTGTTCTTCATAATATGCCATCTCCCTGTACCTAGAACTTTATCTTCTTTCATTCTAGATAAAGAAAAACACATATCTGCTACCATCATCTTATCGTATGATCCTGCTGCTTTATCTCCTTCAATGACTGAGTCTTTAGCTCCCATTCTGTTTACCTGTGAGGGTGTTATCACTGGGATTTTAAACTCTTTTGCTAGTCCTTTAGTAGCAATAAACACATCATCAATTTCATCTTTACGTTCAGAAAACTTTCCTTTAGAAGGAGCTCTTAAATAATCTACGTAATCTATAACAATAAGGTCTGGTTTATGATCCATATCAATACATTTCTGTATATGTGACTTAACTGTGTTTACTGTAGCTCCTTTTGGTGCGTATTCTTTAATAATCAACTTACCCTTAAGGCTATCTACATGTTTTTGTACTTCGTCTCTATGATTATTTACTTCATCAATTGAATAACCAGTAAAGTAACAGTCGAAACGTTTTCCTACATAGTCTTCACCTAATTCTAAAGTATAATAATTAACATTAAATCCTAGCTTTACAGCATGTGCTGCCATTGCTACACAAGTCCAACTTTTACCTCCTCCAGGGTTACCGAATACTATTGCTAAATCTCCTGGGCCGAATCCTCCTTGAATACTTTCGTTTAAAACTGGCCAAGGTGTTGGAATAGTTGGTCTATAGTCTGTTCTATATCTAGATTCTACATCCTTATTAAACTCGTGACCTATATTCTTATCCATTCCAGCTTTCATAGCTGATTCTACCATATTACGAATACCGTCGAAATCTCCGTCTTTTAATAAGTCGGCTGAGCTTAGTATGGCATGCTTCATTTCCTGATTCTTACAGAATCCTAAAAACTCTTCTTGCACATATTCTAAATCATCTTGAGAAGCTTGGTATGAGTTTCGTAACTCTTCTTTTAATGCTACCTGCAAAATTTCGTTTTCTAATTTCTGTAGCTCCACCTTTAAAACGTCCATAGTAACAGTAGTATGATACTTATCAAAGTAAGAAATAATTTGAGTTATAATCCACTTATGTGAATCTGCGTCAAAATACTCTTCTTTTAAAACATCTCGTATCTGTAGTAGGAACGATTTATCTGTTAGTAGTGAGCCTAAAACTTTTAATTGAAAACCTTTTCCGTACTGCTGTAAACCTTTTAGTGTCATATTGTAACCTTTATTTATTTAAATATAATGAAATTTAACGTAAGAAGCAACTAAAAAATGCTTTATCTTTAACCTTACCCTACTTCTTTTTGAAGGCAGTTAAGCCTCTGTAGTTCTCTAGCCATGCTTCGGTATTTTTAGTAATACCCTCGATGCCGTCTAATTCTAACATTCGTAAAAAAGCACCTGTCTGTAAGTCAGCTATTGGTTCTTTAATTACATCGTTAACGTACTTCTTCTCTTTTTCATCTAAAGCAGTAATATGTAAGTCCATTAATTGAAAATTAGTTTCAACTCTATCCCATTGAGTAATAATCTTAGGAAAGATCTTTTTAACTTTCTTTTCTTCTAATTTAGCTTCACATATATCGTAAACATACTGTAAAGTAGTACCTGGTTTATCTATAAGGTCAGGAAATTCTGATAATATAGTCTTTATCCCTAATCCTTTAACACCTGCTAAATTATCGGAGTTATCTCCCAGTAATGCTTTGACTACATTATAATTTTCCGGAAGAACCTGTAGTTCAGCATTTATATTAGATTCTGTAAAGGTTTTCTTCTTTATTGGTGCATATACCTCAACGGTATCGTCCACTAACTGTAAGAAATCTTTATCTGAAGATACAATAGTGCATTTTTTGACGTCTGATACTGATGATTTCTTAGCTAAGTATGCTATTATATCATCTGCTTCTAATTTCTCTAACATCATAGATTGCATTGGAAGACATTCCAAATAATCCTGTACTCTTTGCAATTGACCTATTAGAGCTTCCATTTCCTGCTCTTTAGTATCATATAAACCCCAATGAGTTATTCTACTTGTAGCTCTTTGAGCTTTATAGTTAGGATCTACATTCTTTCGATTTGCTGATCCACCTTTTCCGTCCCACACTATTATTACCCTTGTTGGATCAAATATTCGAGTCACATACCCTAAGGAGCGGAGGAACCCGACAATGCCACCAATGTGGGAGCCTGAAGGGTTCATCGCTTTTAGGAGTGAAAAGCTACGAATTAACATATTCATAGCATCTATGACCAAGATATGGTCGTTCAACTCACGGGGTGGGGTCTCTTTTAAGTTATTGAGTATATTTTCGTATGCCATTAATCTAGTAAATTAGGAGATATTGGTGTTTCTTCTAAATCTCCTTCTTCGATTAGATCAAAGTCTACAGAACCAACTAGTTTTAACCAGTGTTCTTTATGAGCATCTCTATACTTATCAATAGCTTTCTTATCATCTTCGATAAATCCATGAGATGTCATAACTACTCTACCTCTTGACTGTACTCCTCCGATATGGTTCTTTTCTATCTGAATATTAGTTCTTTTAGCAAATTCCACTTGAAGTCCGTTCTTAACAGCTTTAATTTTAGAGGTTCCAGGATTAGTAATATTACCAAAGGTAACAACTAATGTAGCATCGTACCACATTGACATTCCTCCTTTGTTCTGTAATTTAGGTTGACCCATAGGGTGTTCCGGTTTCATAGTCCATACCTTATTAATAGCAACTAACGTATTAGTATAAGGTGAGTTCTCTTTTCTTGATAAAAGAATCTTTTGATTCAAGTTATTACCGAATTGAGTAGACATTGCTCCTGCATTCCATTCATTATTGTTCTTATTAGAACGTACTGATAGGTCGCAAGGTATAGAACCAATTGAATCCCAAAAGAAACACATATCATAAGGTAAGTTTCCTTTTGCCTGTTCGTCCATTAAATCAGCCATATAGACTGCTACTTCTTCAATAGTGTTTAATGAACCTCTATCAGCATAAAGGAAATGCCCTTCGTAATCTACTACGGTACCGTTAGCATCTTTTACTTCATCAAACTGTAAGCCCATTTCTTTAGCATGTTCCCATGACCATTTCATCTCTGAAATTACAAAGACAGGTAAAATTCCCATCTTTTGAGCGTTTACAGCTGCTTCTAGTAAAGCTGTTGTTTTTCCAGTATCACTGTGACCTCTTAATAAGGTAATATGACCTGTCGGTATTCCCGGTAGAGAAGTAATTTCTTGAAAAGCCTTAGAGAGGGGAATCCACCCCTGCTCTTTGAACTTTACAGAAGAAGAGGAATATCCTTTTTTCTTCTTGAAATTACCTAAATTAAATGACTTCTGCACACTAGCAGTCGCCTTTGCTTGTACTTCCTCTTTCTTTTTTGCCATATCTATTCGTTGAATAAGTCATCAAATTTATTAACTGTGTCTTTGTTGCCAGCCGTAGCTGTTTCCAAAGTAAAGTCAGTTTTTTGTTGACCTAAGCTTTCTGGCATAGTTTTATCTGTTCCTCCTGGAGTACCGGTAGTACTCTCATCTGCTGATCCTGGGTTTAGATAATTCTGTAGTTGTTTCTTAATATAATCGTAATCATATTGAGTATGTACGTCTACAGGATTTGGTTGTGTTTTTAACCATGAATCTACTAAAGTGTTATTATCTGATAATGGTGTTTGTTTTGGTTTAATTCTTACAGTTGTAGTTGGGTAAGGATTTCCTTGTTGTTGTTCTACAACTAAATCCCATCCGTTAATTACATCTGTAAAATCACCTACATCCTCATCTTCAGCTAAAGCTAAAAGAGCTTTGTAAATAGTAACACCAAATCCCCATAATCTAACTCCTTTATCTTCCTCTCCTCTTATTACTACAGGAGCAAAGACTCTAGTTTTAGGGTTAATTTTACCAGATAAAGACCAATTGTCTTTGTCATTAGTTTTTCTTAATTCCTTAACAAATTCCTCAATAGGATCCTGTTTACCAAAGTTAGATAAAGCAACCATCGGGAATTTTCCAATTCCATAATGAAACTTTAACTCTTTAAAAGGAAAAGCAGGGTCAAAAGCAGAGGGTACAATACGTACAGTCTGTTTACCTAGTTCGGGTTTCCAAAAAATCTTAGAATAGTCAGTTTTTTCTCCTACCTGACCGTTGTTGTTTAAGGCATCTAGCTTAGCCTTGATTGCATTTAAATCCATATAACTTATTTTTATTAATTTGTAACTTATTATTAATATACGAAAAATATATTAACTCTCCAACTCTATTATGTTAAAAAGTTTAGTATTTATCCTTCGTAATTCAGAACCCTTTGTTAATAGTATGCAGTTTTTAAAATCTGACCAGTTAACTCTATAGGAAGAATCCAATTTACCGTCGTTAAGATCTTTAATTAGGGTATTTAGAGCGTTAATTGTGTAGAGAGTATTCGTTTCTTTTTTTCTATGTACTAGAATAGTATTATCTAAAAAATTTGAAACATTTCCAAAATCTACATTATAGGTACAAATATATTCGTTTTGACTTTTTGAATAAAGTACAAATATTTTACTGTATACTATTTTATATTTCTCCTGAATGGAAGTAAGTACATCTTCTAGTGTTTCTTGTGTAGAAAATGTACAAAACAATTTATTGCTCATATCATCGGTGTAATAGGTTGCGTCGAGATCGTAATCGAACGTTGGTGCTGTAACTAATTGCATTTTATATAAATATTAAATTGTTTTATAAACCTAAATCTTTACTGTATTTAAATTTTACTGGGTATTTATTATCTTTTTCTAGTATTTTCTTAATACCTTCTAATGTGTCTTTGCCATCTTCTTTACTAAAATCGAAAAGCAATGCATCATATGTATATAGGACTAACTTAGTTTTCTTACCTACTAAGTATTTAAGGATATCTTTTAATATAAGAATATTATTTGAGGTCTCCAACGATTGCATCATATAATTCATTAATTTAGCTGGATGCATTTCTTTAAGGTTACTTGTGAAGGGTTTCCCAGACTGTGGATTACATACAATTCCTGTCTCTTTATAGACTGACCACATATTATCAATAAATTCCTGTATTAATTTAAATATTTTGAGGTCTTTATGTTCTTCGGGTATCTTTCCGTATATAGCTTGAAAGTTAATCTGTTTGGCTTCTAAATACTGTTCATCTGTAATATCCTCAGTACCAAAGTAATGTTTTGCTAATTGTTTATGAGCAGATTCACTGGTAAGTGTGTACTTAATCTGATCACAAAGTAACCTAAGGTGATAACCATCAAAATCGAACTCAACAAAATAGTCTTGGGTTGGAATGAAACATTCTCTGTGTTGTGCACTCTTAGGTATAGCAGCGAAGTTAACAGAATTAAAAGCATTAGTAGGTCTAGAAGTAGCATTATATAGGTTGTAGTAAGTTAATATTTTGTTATCCTGTATATTATATTGAGGTTCACGTGGATTAAAGTTTTCTATAAAAGAATCATGTTTAATCCCTAACCCGTTTTGCTCTATAAGGTAAAATACTGATATTGCTGTATGGTTATAGAATTCAAAACCATCTGGGATTGTATAGTCTATTACGTGTTGTACTTTATTAAATAGGTTTTCACAGCTTTCGTATAACTTCGAAATCGGAATGATTTGATTTATATTCTTATTTAGTCTATGTAACCTATAAAAGTAGTTTAATGTGCTGGACTCTCTTACGAATTCCAGTCTTTGGTATTTCACCATTGAATATAAGAGTGATACATCTATTACTCCAGGTATATTAATATGGTAGAGCAATTTTTTCTTATCTAATGTATATACTTTATTGGAGTTTTTTAGAATGTCTATAACACGATTTTTATCTACATTTATACCCTCATCATGTTTAATTGGTATTATATATCCATTGGAATTGTCTAAACATTTGATATATATTGCTACAGTAAAAGTTAACTTAGGGTGGTAGTTATCATTAGAGCTAATAATATCAACATAGCAGCCTGTGCTTATTAGCTTTTCTAATAATTTAAGTTTTGATTCTTCTTCTACTATATAAAACATTTATAACCTTTTATATAATATATGAAAAATAAGCTAAGCTACAAACTAATAGTTGTTATTTCTTGAAATATAATTATTAGGGGAGCTATTACCTGAGTTGTTATTTGCTTCGTCAAAGTATTGAGACCCGCCTCCACCTCCGCCGCCACCGCCGGAATATGTACTTCCTCCAGAGGGAGGAGTCTGGGTAGAACCGTTATATGGTATTAACTGTCTGTGAGGTTCGTCTGTATGTACTGCTCCTTCCATTGCTCCTTTAGTTGGATGTACATGGTAAAACCCTTTATAGAATTGAGTAGAGCCTTTGACTTTAAACCTACCACCAGAGGTGTATAAGTTATTTTTTATCTTTAAGGTTTTTTCTTTCTTAGGCTTAAACCTTGGCTTTACATTCTTAATTGGATGCTGTTGAACTGTTGGAGTTTGTTTCTTTATAATTCTTGTTTGTTCTTTTGGTGGTAATTCTTCAAATGCATACCCTTCAACATCTGACTCTATGTCTGCGAATTTACCGTAATCGGTTATGTAGTCATCTACATTAGGAACCTGTAGTGATAATTTAAGTATGTTTTCTCTATTACGTGATGCTGCTCCTTTAAAGTTGTACCCTTGATTAAAAATATCTTTTACTGGTTTCTCTACTACCCAGTTTACTTCACCGGTTTTTATATAGAGAAACGTTTTAGATAAGTCGTAGTTCTTTTTTAACACTTCTGTCACTTCACCGTTTCTCGTATCATGTATAAAGTATCTCTTAAAGTAACCTGTTTTATAATCCTGTGGAGTGGGGTATGAACTTTCAGCTGTGAATGTACTACCTTCTCCAGCAAACTCTTCATCATGTTCGTGATCTGGTACTTTTTCTATTTCCTGTGATGACTCTGTAGGACCTTTACCTGTAAATGTTTTTCCTTGAGGTGTTTGATAATAAGGCCCCTCATAAGGAGCTCCATCTGCAGCTACTGTAAATTGCCCTAATAGAGCGAATAATCCTTTAATTACTTTAAACGCTGGTAACCACATATTATGCTGTATAAGTTTTAATTTTTCCTGCCAATGCTAATTTTCTTGATTGTGCCAATTCTGCATTACCTTCAGAACCTTGTCCCCAAGAGAAGTGGAAATGTACTCCTGAAGCTTTTACGGTCATCTTTTTATATTCATCTAAAAATCTAACAGAGCCGCTACCGCCTGCTGCAAATCCTTGTAATATTGCTAATACTTTCTTGTAATTACTAACTGAATAAGGTACAATTGTAAAGTCTAATGCTCTACCAGCCTTATGTCTACTTGTGTATGCTGTTATATTCTGGTGAAATTTATCATTACCGGAAGTAAATCTTAACTTAATACCGGGTGCTTCTGATTTCACTGTGTTTATCAAGGCAGTACCTATCTTCAAAGTATCTGCAGTTATATCTCCTCCATTAGCTAACTCTGTTCCTTTTTCAGAAAAACCAGCTGATTTAATTACTGTTCTCAGTTGATCTGCATTTGGAGTTTCACCGGTCGATATAACTACTGGATCATTATATCCTGGTGGTTCTGGTTGAACGGTTAAATCCACTAGAGCGTTTACATCTACAGCGACATCTCTAACCGGTAACATAAACATGTTGGTTTTTAAATCTACAGCCCATCTGTTGTCTGAACCAATTTTATGAGAGACTCCTGTAATTACAAATCCAACTCTTTCTCTATATCTTTTTGGAAGAATATCATCAGTTACACTAAAAGCTTCTCCTATTCTCAATCCTGCAATACCTTGCATTGTTAAGTTCATTTCAATAGGAAGTAATATATTAGTAGAATTAGGTTTTTGTTCTACTCTACTTTTAAGTTGATGCATTTCAAGGCAGAATTGCATTGCCTCTCTATGAGATATAGCTATTGAACCAAAATTACTATTATCGTTAGCTTTAACTGTAGCATAGTTATAATATGCTTTAGCGATTTTAATTTTGTTTTTTTGTCGTGTTTCTGAATTTCTTAGGCTATCCTTAGGGAATTCTTTGTTATCTTTTTTTTCAGTGGTCTTACTACTACCCCATCTATCAATAGCTCCATTATTGAACTGAACCAAATTATCTTGTCCTGATAGTTTTGAATCACCTGCTGATGCAGCGATTGCTAACATAGATGCCATGTTTCCTGAGATCTTACTAGAAAGTCCGTAGGATGTCACTAAGGACCCTAGTCCTATTATATCAATTGTTGGTAGTTTATCATCTACCTTAATTGGATTATATAGTTTCCTATCTATTACGATCCATTCATTGCTGTCCTTCTCTAAGTGTAAATCTAAACTATTTACACTCCCTAAGCTAGTACTCACATCCCGCAGTACTGTTTTAACTAATTGAAATATAGAAGTTTCGGTATCGTTATTTTTTAGGTTCTCTAATGACGACCTTTGAATTCCCTGTAAGTATGATAAGTTAATTAATATATTTAAAGGAGATTCTGCTTTAAGACCTTTAGCATCATTTAATTCTTTAGGAATCTTAGCGTTAGATTTATACCCTGACCCAGTAAATTCTTTAACAGAAGGCATAATACCTTCTTTAAACTTTATATTACCCGAACGGTAAGGTATACCGCAGATATACGGATCACCTGATACGTGACCGGGGAATGTAATATACTTTTGTGTCTCTACATCGAGGTTAAACCTTGTATCATCTGCTCCAGAATCGTCTCTTTCTAAAATTTGGGTATTAAGAATGTAAAGTAAGTCTCTAACAGTAATAAAGTATTGATGATCTGTACTATTATCTTCTGTTGTATCTGCTGCAGAAGCTAGACCTGATTTATATACTTTAATACTATTATCTTTAGGGTATAGTTTCTTTAGGTATTCTTCTAGTTTAGAAGTATTAGTAAGAGCTTTAAATACTTCTAGAAGAAGATCGTGATCATCTTTTTTTGCTTTTCCGGATGACTCCGATGAATTTCCTTCTACATATTTTCTGTGACCTTTCTGGTCATCGTACCCGGTATAGAACGTAGACTTTACAGACTCTATAACTTCTCCTTTGCTCATTATTTTAACTGAACAATCGTAACTTCCATCTGTACCGTAATCCCAGCTGAAGTTAATAACCTTGCCAATCATTGCATCGTAGTTATTACCAGAGTCTTTTTTTTTCTTTTTTACCTCAGCTGTTAACTGTTTTATGGTCTTAGTTGCCTTTAAGAAATCCGTAGTAATAGATCCGACATCATTTTCCATTTGACCGTTATAATCAAGGTAAACACTATTTCCCCACTCTACCAGCATCGTAAAACCTGGTTTGAAGTATAGTTTTTCTATTATATCTAATTGTTCTACTGACCAAGCTTTTATTTTTATTTCTGCTTCCCTGAGTGTACCATACTGGCTTTTAGATATTATAGTAAAATCAGATATCCCCATCATTGGTACATATCCACCTACTTCACTAAATTCATAAGAACTTCTGGTTGGAATTTCTGTAGTCCTACTTATGTCCAATCCGGTTTTTCTAAATTCCTGTAGTTTGCCTGATTCTAAGCTCTGTATTTTATTGTATACGGTTCCTCCAGATAAAATATTCATCTGTGCTAATACACTATCTTTCCCTTTTTGATCATAGTAGTTTTTAATATCATCCTTATATGATGGACTTCTTTGTGCTGCTATTACACTGTTAAGGTATGCTTCTTCTGAAGCAGGTAAGCTGTTAACTCCTGATACTAGCCTGATATACGAGGTTTGGTTGTTCAAAAAAGAACTTCTTAAAATATCTTGTGCTCCATTCTCATCTGTAAGTGCCATTTTGCGGTACTTCAGTTGGTATGTTACGTTATCATTTAATGGTACACCGAAAGTTTTTGCCATTACCTATTTTTATTAAGTTCTCTATACTCGTCTTTTATCGCCTGTATATCGGAAGGTATTCTTAACTGTCTACCTGGTTCTACTACTAGTGAATCTTTTTTACTACTGTTGATAGATGCAATTACCCACCATAGTTGAGGGTCTTTGTAGTACTCTAATGCTAACGTATCATATCTGTCTCCTGAGGTCGATATAACGTATATATCAGAATAAGATGGTTTAATTACTGGGAAGATAGTGTTCTTCCTGTATCTTATGCCGCTCTTAGACTGTTTTAATAAAATGTCTTTATATCTATTCATCGTTACTGTTTGCTGTTTGCTGTTACTGTTACTTCATCTAACCCAGTTGTTGGTTTTGAAAGTCTATTCTTTCTCCCTATAAACTTATTGCCAAATTGCGGTGCTAAAGTGTGGGTAGGAGAAAACGTTATACTTACATCTAAGATAGTTGGTACTTCTGGTATATCCTCTATTCCTTTATCTAGGTCAGTTTGACGTTCAAGATCACCCGAATCATTTGTACTGTAAGTAGATGTATGCCAAGTGTAGTCTGTAGACCAGTCAAAAGTGACTTGCTCTATTACTCCTGGTTCTTGTATTAGGTACCCTCCTATAGTAACTGCTGCAAAATTACCTCTCATAAAGTTTTTTGCTGAATATGTAGGTGCTGTTACACCAGCTAGAAGGTTAAGCTTAGCATATAATGGCTTTAATTCATCTACTGAACTAGCGGCAACTTTAAATCCGAAATTTATACTCCTATTAAACCCCTTGTAAGATCTAAAATCTTCTGCTCGACCTATATACTTAAAAGAATCCCAAGTTCCTGTGTAAGCATCATTGAAACTAGTTAGGTAAGCTCTAAAAGGGAGTATTGTTACGTCAGGAACTTCATCTTGAGCTGATTGAGGTGTTATTATTTTAAAATTAAAGTCAATTAAATCTTTAAAAGCTTCTTTTGTTTTCTCTTCTATTGCTCCAGTATCTAGTGCGTCTATTATTCCTATAGAGCCACTTTTTGGAAATTTAGCAGTTATTCTATCTGTTGGGTTTAGTTTATACGAATCTCCATTTTCATCCTTTGGTGACTCTATTTCTATTTCACTATTTATTTTTTCAAATCCTTGACCTATACGTGTATAAAGTCCTTCAACTCTTGTATTTTGTGCTAGTTCAACTGCTTTAAATCCTACAGGTTCAGTGCCGACTCCTGATGCATAATACTCTGTATCGAGATCTTCTGGTTTTGTTGGTGTTGCTGCGTCTAGTGATTCCTGTCTTTTCTGTTTTCTAGATTTTTTAGCTTGCTGTAAAGTAGTTTCACCTCCATCGGTTATGGAGATGTTAGCTGTTTGTGTTCCGAATGTATCGAACTTAGTTAGAAGAGCGCCTCGTTCTTCCTGTCTTTCAGCTCCTTCTATCTTGGTGTTTATCACCTCTCCATTTAAAGATGCTACATGACCTTGTACTTTAGGTAAATAACCTCTTTTGCCCATAAATCCTTCAACAAAATGTGTACCTGTACCATTAACGGGTACTTGAGCAACCATAGAAGCAATTGACTTAGCTGAGGACCATCCTCCAGAAAGCAGTTTACCTATACCAGTCTTTCCTGCAGATTTTGACTGTATGCTTTTTTCTACTACATTTAGTGCTGTTTGATTTATTATATGTTTAACTCCTGGTGGAGTAGTAAGTAGCTTTGTGATTCTCTTTAAATCATCGGTTCTACGAGTTACTTCCATAGCAAGAGTGTTACGACTTGGTGGGTTGTTTATATCCTTAGTAACTAAAGGAGCTTCTACACCGAAGTCGCCATACTTAAGATCTCTTAAGTTAGTCTGTAGATCTATTAATGGCATATGGAATATGTTTTATTAAGTTAAATCTTGTGCTCTTTGATCAATACCTACTTCCGGAAGATTATCTAGATAGTTATTAGCGGGTTTCTTTCCTTTCAAACTTAACTCAGATTGACCTGCTAAAATATCAGGGTTATCTGTTATAGATGATTGAAAATGTAAGGTAGATGTTTTTTTAGCAGCATCTCTTTGTGCTGGAGTTTCTCCTTTTAATCCGTGTACTGAATTCTTTAAATTTTTTAATATTGACATTATTATAGTATTTAGTGTTATTATAAATAGTTTACTATGTACTTAATTTAGAACTTAAGACTAAAGTTTCACCGACCTTGCTACCATCTAGGTAAACATTACCTCCTTGTTTAACTATGCCAATTAATTCCATAAGTAGTTCCTCTACATTTCCTCCTAATTTTGTTCCTCCAGCCATGGTAATTGTATCCTTAGGATTGGATCTAATTGTAAAATCGTCCACATCCATACTGTCTGATGAACGTGATCTAGCCTGTGATATATCTCTAGCTGCTAAACCTGCATCTAACGCAACTGAAGCTGCTGTACCAAATCCTGGTATAATACTAGCTGCACCAGAGGCTAATTCCATTGCTGCACCTGCATAATCTCCTTTTGCTGCTCTACTTATAGCAAAACCTATTCCGGCCAATGCTCCGATTATCGGTATCTTCTTAAGAAGTGATTTACCAACTGCTTTTGCTCCTATTTTACCTGCTGTTTTGGCTATTGAACCGGTTCCTGCCTTTACTGCTGATTTAGCAGCTGCACCGTATACCATTTTACCGCCAGCTTTCATAATAGCTCCACCGCCTTTTGCTCCTGCTTTAGCTGCTTTTGCAGCAGTGCCACCTCCTTTTAAGATGCTCATCATTGACTTAGCTCCTGTGCCTAATGATTTAAATGTTTTAGCAAGTTTACTGAATTTGCCGAACAGAGATAGACCACCTATTGCTGTTAATGCTATAACGATTGTTTGTGCATTTTCAGATATCCAGGTAAAAGCTTTTCCAATTGGGTCTAATGCTGTAGCAAATTTAGTCATACTCTCAGTCATATCAGATTGAGCTTTTGCTGCTTTTTCTTGCAAAGACTTATTCTCCTGCTGTCTTATTAATTCAGTTCCTCCAGAAACAGCTCTTATTCCTGCTAGTGCTTTTTCTCTCTCGGCTTCATCTTTAATGGCTAGCGCTGTTTTAATTTTAGTTTTTAGCTGAGTAGTCATATCTTTTCCTTTGTCTACTCCAAGCGCTTTCAGTGCTTTTTCTTTTACTATAGAATCTGCTAGTTCTTCTCTAGTCATACCCATAGCTTTTGCTAAAGCTTGTTGCTGGTAAACATTCATTTCATTAAAATCTCCTGCTTCCTTTGTAATCCTAGCTATCTCAGCTGCTACTTCTGCTTGATTACCGTTCATAGAGGCTAATCTTAGCTTATCTAATTGTAAATCTTTACCGAGTAAAAGTTCTGCTTCCATTTCATTAGCAATAGAAGATTCAAAATCTAAATTATTCTCACTAATTCTCCCTACCTGTGCTAATGTAAGACCTAATTTTCTAGCATTAAATGCTGCTTTAGCCATTCCTCCAGGGAATTTACCGATTGTTAATGCTGTGGCATTCCCAGCTTCGGAAATATCCTTCATTACCTGTTGGTACTTAATCCCTGTTTTATTATTAACGTTCATTGCCTGAACTTGGCCAACTATAGCTTCGTTTTGGTCTTTAACGCTTTTACCTGTAGCCGATGCTAAAAAAGTAAGTTTAGTAGCTTCATCTGCAGATAAACCCAGTCTTTGCTGCATTGTTGCAAATGCTATAGCGTTTTCTTTATTAAATTTTACTGATGCACCTAGGGAGGAGACTGTTGAATTTTGGTACTCTATTAATTCACTTACTTTAAATTGACTCGCAATACCGTTGTCAACAAATTGATTGTTAAGTTTTTGTGCTTCGGCTCTCGATATGTTAAGGCTTCTAGAGAATTCTGTAACTCTTGTTTGACCTAGCTTTATACCCTCAACTATTTTGTTTACCCCAAAAGCTAGAGCAGCTTTTCCGAATACACCTACTAATTGTTTACCTCCAGATAATAGACCTTTAGCTCCACCTCCTGCATCTCTTGCAGCTTTTGCTGCTTTAGCGAATTCAGGGAGTACTTTATTTAGTCCGGGAATTTGTTTAGTAAACTCAGACATATTATCAAAGAAGGATACTGATTTATCTATGTTTTGTAGTTCTTTGCTTAGTCCTTTAGTTGCGTCTACTTGAGCTTGTATTGATACTACTGCTTCATTTTGTAGTTCTACAATACCTTTTAATCTCTCTCTTTCTTCCCCAGTTGCAGCTGCTGCTCTTAAAGTTAATCTTCTTTGTTGAGTCTTTAATGCTACTATATTTTTTTCTGCTTTGGCAACCATTGTCGCCATTTTCTTCGTAGCATTACGGTCTTTTAAGTCAGCTGCTGTAAAGCCTCTGAGCTTGCCGGCCATATCGATAGCGTCTTTGAAGTTAACCTTCATACCTTGAGCGTTATCTTTGGTACTATCTGTAAGCTTCTTTGTAGAGTCGTTGATAAGTTTAGAGATATCATTCAAACTCTCAAATATACCTTGAGATTCGTCCCTAAGTGTTGCTAAATCAGGTTTTATAAATTTAGGTTGTTCCTTTTGTTCGTCAGCCATGTTCTATTGTTATATAATATAAATAGCAAAAGCTTCTTTATTTCGAAGCTTTTGTTGAGTATCCTGGCTTAATAGCTGGTCCTACTGTTCTATTTTTCTTAGGTTCCGGTGGTTGATTAACTTCTGATTGTTTTGTCATGTAGTCTTGAATCTTTTTGAAAGTAAAAAGTCTTAACCAAATAGGCATATTATATACAGTAGCCCAATCATACCCTCCATTACCAAAGTACACTATCTCATGTATTTGAGAAAATAATCCTATCCTATAATCCTGCGTCAGGCCAAAAAAAGTTAAGGCTAATAGGAATATCGACGTCCTCCTCACCGCCGGCCTGATTCCTAACTTCGACCTTCATAATTATATCTGGTTGTATTCTTTGGTATTCTGCTCTTAAAGCTCTTGCATCTTTAGCTAGTAAATAGTTATCTACAAACTCTCTAATATCTTTTACTTCTCTACTTCCGTTTACTGAAGTGATCATTCTTTTAAGTCTAGTAGTTGATTCAGGAGAAGTACCCTTATGTATTTTCTTAAGTCCTGCTATTTCGTTATCTATAATACCTTCATCACCGTGCGTTAGTAACTTATATGTTACAACGTTCTCTGTTGCTGGTAATTTAAAGTTAAATTCATTAGCTCTGCTCTGAACAGTTTCTTCATCTAAGTACTTTAAAGGGAGTGTAGAAAGATCAGCTTTTTGTTCTATTCCGTCATACATAAACTCATAATCTTTACCGTAAGAAAGTATTCTTGCTGCAAACATTAAAGCGTTTTTATCTCCTATTAAAATATCTTTATAGTTAATAGTCTTATCTACTATTAAAGACTTCATTAGCTTATCAATAACTGTTCCGTTTCTTATGTAGTTTTGATTTGTAAGTAAGTCCTCTTCTTTAG
>Ga0209192_10001189_pt1 | contig 21686 bp, 40 predicted proteins | sample ArcticOcean_MG_C_11_FD_187433 | JGI IMG/M metagenome (GOLD analysis project Ga0209192, IMG submission 187433) | Marine microbial communities from western Arctic Ocean - ArcticOcean_MG_CB2_154 (SPAdes) (version 2) | ecosystem: Environmental > Aquatic > Marine > Oceanic | place: Arctic Ocean... | reverse complement strand
ATATATTCTGTATTAAGTTTGGAATAATCAAGCTGCATCTTCTAGTTGTTTTTTATATGTGTCTAATCTATTTGTAAATTCTTTGAAATAATATTTTACGTCTTCGGCTGTTAGGCTAAATGTCTGAGGACAATAGTCTATTTCGTTTGCAATCCAGATCTCAACTCCATCTGCCTTTATTCCTGTTCTTTCCCAGAATGCAACATAATATGCGGCACTTTGTAAAAAATAATCTTGAATCCAATCTTCCCTTTTTGGTTTTCTAGAATTCTTATAATCTATAATAAGAATTTTGCCATCTGTCATTTCAGATATGTTATCTACAGTTCCGGCATATCCTCCTGCTTTCGAAGACCATAGGAATGTTTCTGATTCTATGACCTTTGCTACTCTATCAAAATATTGGCTTGAATTCGTATAGAATTTATAGAACATTATCCATCCTTCGTTTATGAACTCTTGATCAAATTCTGTAATCTCTTCGTCTGTTTTTGCAAGTTCCTTAAGCTGGTCCAGTTTCTCTTCTTTACTCCCTGCTAGAGGTTTATATAACTCAACTAGGCGGTGCATTACTGTACCACGATTCATCGAGAGAGTTGAGATTCTATTAGCTTCTGCTTCTCCAACCTTTTTTCTCCAACGATCTAGCCCAGATTTATCTGAAGTCCCGCTTAAAATTGTCGTAACGGATGGAAAAGTACCTATAATACCTGTATCATCTGAAACTTGATAGTGTCTTTTACCCTTTACTTCTACTCTTTCTATCTTTTCCTTAGCCATTAAAATAATGTTTGAACCCATCTAACCAAAGAAGGAATCCATGTTAAAGCGTATACTACGACTATGGTAAGTATAGTATTGACAGTGAATGAAATTAAATTGAAATTCTCATTTTCAGGGTACATCACGACTAAATAGCCATCTGTTCCTTTGATTTTTTCAATTTCAGGATACGTTACATCTGATAGGCCATTCTTAAGAAGAACTTCATTAGGTTTCGCTAGCGCCTGAAACACAATTGATTGTTGAACTAAATCAGGCTGAGCTCTGAATTCTTCTTTGATGTTAACTACTGTATAAATTCTACCGAGCCAATCTACCCTGCATCCAACTTCTTGAAGTTGAGGTGCTACTGCAAAAGCGGCTTTTCTATACTTATACATAAAATAAGATTCCTTTATGAATCTTGGCCAAAATAGTAAAAAATCTTTCATATTATTCGTATTTACTTAGAAATTCCGGTTTAGGAATTCCAGTTATTCTATCAATTAAGTTTCCATCTTCGAAAACTATAATGGCAGGAATGCTTCTTACCATATATTCTTGTGCTATATCTGGATGCTGGTCTATATTAATATCGATAATATTAATTTCCTTATTAGGTTGCCAGTTCTCCAGAATTTTAGTTGCCATCTTACAAGGATTACACCAGTTTGCATAAAATTTTACAAAGTGTGTTCCTGTTTTTACTTGTTTTAAAATATCTTCCATGTTTAGTATGCTATTAGACTATATATTAAATATCCTATGAAGGACATTATCGCGAGCTTTATTGTTATATCAACCATTTGATAATTTGTTTCAATCTGTCGTTTAGATCTACCTTGCCATTGAGTTTTATCCCACTTTGGTTTATTCTTTCCCATATTTAAATTTTAGCTTCAACTTTAGTGTTTATCACCGCTCTTCCTTCTTGCTCTTCCCAATCTAAATCCTTTCTTACGTTTGAATTTGTTTTTGAAGCACCGTCAAGTGTAGGTGTAGCAACAGGCATTTGACTTGCAATATATCTTAATGCTGTCATGTCTTTAGGGAAACAGTGTCCACCGTAACCTCTATCACCATCAGGACCAGGAACCATCCAATGTGAATTACCTAATCTTGTATCTAATTTTGCAATATCTACCATTTCATTATAGTCAATATGAGAATGTCTACAGATATCATAGATTTCATTAGCAAAACTAACTTTAGTTGCTAAGAAACAATTCGTCGTATATTTAACCATTTCTGCAGTTGCAGCGGTAGTTACTTTAATTGGAACTCCAGGAAAAGCTGATTCAAATATTTCAACAACTGGCCTCAAGGCTGATTTATCTCCGCCTAATACAATTCTATTTTGATTAATAAAATCATTAACAGCGTTTGCTTCTGTTAAGAATTCAGGATTAAAGGTAACATTACAATGCTGTGCTACTAAATCGTTTAGGTTGTCTATAGTACCGGGCGGTACGGTTGATTTAACGACTAGAGTTGGAACGACATCTAAGTCTATGCATAATCTATCAATATCTCTTACTACAGATTCTACAATACCAATATGACATTCACCAGTTTCCATATCCATTGGAGTTGGAACACATACGAAAATCACATCACATTTAGATACGATATTTAAAAGAGATGAGTTTGTTTTTTCTTCAACGAATTTATCATACGTTAAAACATTAAATTCTGTTTCCAAGCCCGCTTTAACAGCAGAACCTACGAAACCTTGGCCTACGATACCTATATTTGTCATTTGCTTAAAATTGATTATTAATACTAATTATACCTTCTAAAAAGAGAAAGTTTCATACTCTATATATGCGATATAGAATACGAAACCTTTTTAAAAGTATTATTTATACAAACCTGCTATGTATTTATTAACTCCATAATCAAGTAGAATATATGTCTTATCATCTATTCCCCAGTTTTCAGGATTATGAAGATCGCAGTTATTAAAATCAAACTCTGGAATCAATTCCTTGATACGAATAACCACATTATTTGGTATTGATGAGACTGTATTATATCTTTTCTGACAAACAATACCCATACACATCCATTTTAACTCCGCTAAAGAAGTAACATTGTTATACTTATCCCAAATCCTTTTTTCATTAAGTCCCTGTAGATATCCTTTTCTACTTACAGGAATCTTGATAACTACATTCCTTAGAATGAAAACGAGTCTTGTTGAATATTTAATCATTGTACTCCGTAGGAGAATCGAACTCCTATTTTTAGGATGAAAACCTAATGTCCTAACCGTTAGACGAACGGAGCAAATAAGAGAAGCTTCGGGTCTTTCGGGGTTACTACGATATAGAGGTTAACCCTTACCTTTTTCTATATCATCGTAGCTTCACTACTTCTCTAATTCTTAGTTGGGCCTCAGGGGCTCGAACCCCGACTCTTCTGTACCAAAAACAGACGTGTTGCCAGTTACACCAAAGCCCATTGAGCGAGATATGAGATTCGAACTCACGACCCTCTGCTTGGTAAACAGATGCTCTACCACTGAGCTAATCTCGCTTTTAAAAGGATCAGGGTGATCTGATCCTTTTTGGTTTCCATACCTTTCAATTAAGTAGGTTAGGAATTCCATAGTGGAGAATATCGGAGTCGAACCGATGACCTCCTGCGTGCAAGGCAGGCGCTCTAGCCAGCTGAGCTAATTCCCCATTAAATGTTTCAATAATTGTAAGAACGTTAATTGAGTATTATATAACCCTTTTCGAAAAGGTTTATAATCCGGCAGCTTTTCTTTTTTCTACCTTTTCTCTGAAGCTTTTACACAGTTCCTTGTATTTGTCAACCGCTTCTGAAGCTCGGAATGTTTCTGCCTTTAGCAATTCTCCGCTAAGGTCTTTAATCATTACTGTGTCAATTTCTAGTGATACGTTGAAGTCTCCGATTCTTTCTGTCATTTGTTAGTTTTTATTTATTATTATACTTAGATTAATTACTTAGTTTAATTTTAATTACTATACTAATATAACAAAAAAACCCGAGATAAAAAAATCTCGGGCTGTTTATTTTTAAAAAGTTTGGGCCTATGCTATTAAACGAAACCACTGCCAGTGTCGCTCTGTTTAAGCTTTCTGAGCTTTTCTTTAGCTTTGTCTAATTTCTTCTGCATATTTGCAGTTTCTTTAGCTAATTGTTTTTTCTCCTTTGGAGTCATCGCTTTTTTAGACTCCGCTGCCTTTGCCTTTAGATCTTCCTCCTTTGCTTTAATTTTTTCAGTTTCTCTTACTTCTTCATATTTTAAAGCCTTTAATTTATCTTTTAAAATTTGCTTCTTTTTAGGATTAGTTTCATCAGCAATAAGGGCTTTGATTTTTTGCTGCTTCATTACTAATTGATAAACTACATTTATTAGAGAAAATGGCCAAAAGAACACCCATCCTAAAACCTGCTTAACTGACCCTTCATCTAGGGCTTCTATTTCTTCATGAAGAGTTTCTATATCTACGTCGTTGAACTCTTCAAATAATTTTACGTATTTCATAAGTTTACTTGTTTTTTAAGTTGTTTAGGTATATATCTTTGTTAAATGGTGCGGTTTCTTCTCCTAGCGTCCCATGCTACCTTTTTAGATCTGCCAAGCATCATAAACCTAGAAACTCTAGAATTTAGATTTGATCTCTCACTATTAAGTTGTGAGTTTCCGTTTGTTGATTGTTCGTTGTTATTCATTACTTACTTATTTTTATTGACTTTATCCCCTAAGAACCCAACTTTCGTTGGGCTCTGGGTTATAATATAGAAGGATCGTGTACCAGAGTATACTAGCTCTGGAGGATCGTCTTATTGTATGATATACTGCATACCAACTAACTTTACTATTATTTCAAGTTCTACTCAAGATGGTTAAATCTCGTTGTAGCGCACCAATGGCTTTAGTTGTACTTTATCCCCATATAAGGTAGGATTATTCAGTCAGTTTACGGCAAGGATTCCTTTCGGCTGCTTGCAATGCTCTCGGAAAAATCAGTTTAGATTTATCTTTTCCGATCTACCACCTTCTACTCTGTCGAGTCTCAATTACGCACTTGGGCAATCGAGCCGAAACTTGTTCGGTGTCTAGTGTGCCTTAATCCCTCTTTCCATTAGGATTTATTCGGCCATACACTCACGCTCTAGATGATCAATCAGGTAGCGTGCCTTCTACAATATGTTAAAGAACGTTTCTTTGGTTATTATCTATATAACCTTAGGCTGTTGCTTTATTTGCTTCAGAAACAGCAACTCTTACGTCTTGTGCTAAAGCTTTAATAGTTTGCATTCCTTTTCTTACTCGTGTTCCCGCTGCTTTGTTTCCTTTTTCGTTAAACTTAGTAGCGTCATCCTGAATTGAATCCAGGGTTTCTTGGATTTGTGATAATAAATTTGTCATTTCTTTGAATTTTTAATATTTAATTGTTATTCGGTAATTATACCATTGTTTTTAATTTAGTTTCAACTTTTATTGAATTTATTTTTAATTTCTTCTAAAGTTTTTATATGTTCTACTTCCCATACTCTACTTCTAAGCTCCGTGCTTGAAAAGCTATGATCTCTTTTATTATATATGATATCGATTCCTCTCTTTAGGCATGTAGCTTTTCCTGTAAAATCCTTATCTTTATATTCTATACCTATTACTCTACAATCTAGATCGAAACTTGCGAAGATATCTTCGAGATCCTTTTCCGTTTGATAAGGAACTATTTCATCTACGTATTTACAAGCATTAACTTGAATGTATCTTTCGACGAGAGTCTGGATAGGAGGGTTCTTGGAGTCAGGTCGATCAATCGAGGGATCTGTTTGTAGCGCAACTATTAGATAATCACAATCTTTCTTAGCTTCCTCTAACATCTTCACATGACCTGCATGAAATAAATCAAACGTAGAGCATGTAATTCCGGTTCTCTTATTCTGCATGTTCTTCTTCTATTTTCTCGTACTTATATACACCTTTAATTATATTATTAAGAGCAATTCCCTGTGATGTTGCATCTCTAAACTCGTTGTAGTCGTTTTCTTCTACTTCTTTATATAGATAAGTTCCATGTTTAAATCCAACATATAATTCCTTTGTCTCATAAATATACGAAGACGATACAATAGTCGAAGAGTCGTATACATTAGTTTGTGTTGTTATCATTTCTTTTTCTTTTTAAGTGCTGCTTTCTTTTTTGCTTCCTTTGCCTTGAGTGCTTCCTTTTCTTTCTTTGCTCGTTCCCTTAAAACGTTTTTAGGTTCAAGTTTAATATCTACGTAGCCGGTTTTATCTTTTTTGATACAGGTTTCACAATACGGAGTGGAATACATATTAGTCTTCTTGGGTAATGATCTGTTCATATATCTCGTTACCGTATATAGGTCTCCATCTGGAAACTCTTCAATACATCCTGAACACACTGTTAATCTTATTTCTCTCGCCATGTAGTTTATACCTCTTTTTCAGAATTTGTTTCTAGAAACGTGCTATAATTTTTATTATCAGTTCCACAGAATCCACATTCCTGTAGGTATGGAGAATTCATAGAGCCACATGTGCATTTCCATATATGGTCTACTATTGATTTATATTTCATCGTATGTTTTTAAAAAATTGTTTAGTTTTGTAAGATCCATTGTCGTATCCTTTGGGAAATGATCCGGAGCTGGTGCTGAATTAACGTCTTTTTCTCTAGACGCGTATTCATACATGCTCTTTGCAGGTGTTCCTATATTCCATACACCTTTCTGTTCTGATTTAATTAGTTTAATCCATTGATCTACTAATATATCTACATCATCAAAATTACCTATTTGATCTTGCCATGCAGTATCATAAGGAAATGGATTAATTCGGTGACTTCCTCTCACAATTAGATAATCCTCTGAATGTCTAATGATATGCTCATCTGCTAATAGTTTAGAATATGCGTACCATGTTTTATCGGGAATAGGAATATCTTCTTCACTTGCGTTTGGATTCGAACCAGCATATACATAGTCTGTTGAATAGTGAATCAGCTTTATTCCTCGATGATTACAGAATTCAACTAAGTTTGCAACTGAATGATAATTAGTTTGAAGCATTTTGGATTTATCATCAGAATAAGTATCTGTGTATGCAATGCAATTAACTATTGTCGTACAGTCCTTTGGAATTAATCCGATAAGACTGCCAAGGCTATTAAAATTTAAAAAGTCTTGTTTTCTTGAAAGATAGGACCAACCTGTCTGTCCTATAAGTTCTGATGCTAATAAACCGTCTCCTAAAACTATTGTCATAAAAATTTATATTTTAAATAATTCGTAATTACTATTTCCTGTTTTAAATTTAATATAATCATCTCGTTGTTCTACAATTTCTGTTACTGTTGTGGTTTGCCAAGTGAAATATTTATTGAAAGGAGACATAAGTAGACTTCTTCCAATTGCAACTTCTTTAGAATCTTCTTTGAAAGTTCCATCTTCATTCCATTCTATCCAATTAACTCCTTTGGATTGTTTTGTTAACCCGTCTCGTTCTCTTACAAGTTTCCAATTGAATTCATTGTCAATTACTCCTTGTTCAACAGCAATCTTTAATACATTATCTTCCGTTAATGTCATTGGTATTTTAGTTTGTTTTAATTTGCTCATATCCTTATATTTTGTGTTTACTGATTCTCATTTCCATTAAGCCAACCTACACTTATTAATTCTCTAACAAAAGCTCTAAATTCTGCAATACCTCGATCACAGAACATTTCGTGTGCTTCATCCATACTTTCAGGATTATTCTCTAATACCCCAATATACCATATTGGGTTATCTAAATGTTCTTCTTTCCATGGTTTAACTCGCTTATCTGTAACTTTAATATCGCAACCTTCATAAGGTGTACCATCGTCATTCAATAATTGAGTTGCTTCAAAACAATACAAATCCGTTTCGAATACTCTACCGTTAAATGATGTAACATTCATTTCTATTTCTTCTATTGGTTGTTCTTCTCTAACATACCAAACATCTCCTATTTTAATTCTGTTTTCCATCTTTGTTTTATATTTCAAATACATTTCCATGACTGCTTAATTTACCAAACTTACCATCAGTTACTACAGATCCATTTGAGAATATTGTATCTAATCCTGGTATTGTTCTAGTTCCTGCATTAATAATATCATCACAATTGTGTATGTGACCAAATAGCATTAGTTTAGGTTCTACTTCCTTTACCTTATTCATTAGTGATTTGTCACCACAGAATTCTAAGTTGCTAAGTCTATCATAAGATAGGTCTAACATTCCCCTTGGCGGTCCGTGTACTACAATGATATGAGTACCATCTTCGATTGCTCTTCTCCAAATTCTATCTAACTTATTTCTAGCTTTCATAAAAGCCCATTGACCAAATGTCGGAGTGTGAGGTGAACCAAAGATCTTTAAACCCTCTATTTCCACTGAAGTATTTTCAAGATAGTGTATACAATTTTGATCAAAATCATCTTTAGTAACTAATCCTTTCTCAATACTTGTATCATGATTACCCGCTACAAATATTTTATGTTTTATAGGTAGGTCTCCAAACCAATCTATAAAGGCTCTAACTTCAGGTTCGTTGTTGTACGGATCTCTTGGATTACTACAGTCTCCACTATGAATAACCATATCAATACCTTCCGGTATTTCTAGTAATTCATGGAACGTATGTGTATCACTAATGTGCCAAATTTTCATGTCTTTAATATATTTATTAATATTTAGAATGTTCTTTCTCCTTCGTAAATTCCTTTCATTACTGGAAATCTTAATGAATGCTTTCCTGTTTGATCAGTCGTTTCTTCGAAGTATTGAACAGTTATTGTTTTTCCTAATATTTCATTTGGATTTTCAAAGAAATATCTTTTTTGTCCATGTGAGAATCCAGAACCAACTTGAACCCTGTTTCCCTTATGTTCTACTACTACATTCTTTAGCATAAGTTCATCTACTTCTTTTCCTTCAACGATAACTCTATTAACAGCGTTTTCAAGATCTATAACAGTGTATTCGGCATCAAAGAATTTCTTAACCTTAAGAATATCATTAGAACGTTTTCCTTGATATGTATCGTCTTTACGTAACATTAATCCTTCCCAACCTTCATTTTTAGATATTTCCATCATGTTTGCTAGATGATTATCATTTCCTATTTTTTGATCTAGTACCGTAATGAATTTATCTCCGGCCAATACAAAGGATCTTAGAGTCGATAGACGAGCACTTAAGAGTGAGTCTGATGTCTTATCTTCAAATTCCTTTTTGGTTAATATATCGAACATGAAGTATACTGGATTTTCGATGGTGTGATCTTTTCGTTTGATCTCCTTAATAATTCCCTGGAAATCTTCATTTCCATCTTTATCAGTCATACAAATCTCGCCATCAAGGACCATGTTCGTAAGTCCTAATTTTTGAATAGAAGGCTTTAACGCATCGAGTGTTAGGAATGGATTTCCAGCTCTACTGAAAAAGTTAATATTTCCTGTGTCATCGATTACGGTTAAACATCTTACTCCGTCTAGTTTACGGCTAACATACCATCCATCATTCCAATCAACTTTTTTAGCAGTTTTATCATTATATGCATTTGCTAATGCTACATCGAAAGTTGGAATTAATCCTGGAACTACTTTATTAATCATAGAAGTCGTAGAACGAGTCTTTAAATTTCTATCAATAATATTCCAAATAAGATCTTCATATTCCTTGTTCTCTAAGACATATCGGTTAACTGCCTTGATAGCATCGTGTCCAGTTAGTATTCTATCATTAAGATAATCAAGTAGCAAGAAGAAGTCTCCAAATACATTAGGAGGGCCGATTAAGTCAGAGTTCTTCTTACAATTTTTAGATGTTACGCCATATTGTTTATATGTATCGTATGTATATAAAAGTGCCTTACTAACTGAATCGTATTGGGTGTATGTTTTCAATACTTCTAATTTATCCGTGTTTGAATTCGTAGAGTTTGATGCTTCAACGAAGTCGTAAATTAGTTGGAAATCTGTGTATTTGTTCATGTTGTTTAATTGATTAATGATTACTATACTAATATAAGCAAAAATACTGACAATAAAAAATATTTAGCTGCTTATTTTCAAAAAAGTTATTAACAAATATTATTAGAGCTGTGGCATCTAAAACCGATAATGGGAGTGTGTCCAACTACCTCATTCTTTCGATCATCGATCATTTTCTTAGTCATAAGTAAAAGATCAATGTCTTTTTCTGTTTTAACCCAATCTGTAAATAAATACGTTAATAATTTTGATTTGATTTTCTTTAGCATAATTTTATTTTAATAATGTTAATTTTTCTGATCTACTTAATTTCTTTATTGCTGATTCTCTTTATTTTATTTTAAATCGTTTTGCTACTTTCATTTTATCAATTTGGAATCCCATATCCTCTAATGATTTTGTGTCAAATATAACTCCACCTATTTCATCTACCATTACTCTATCGTATTCTCCTGTTTCTTTACATCTAGTAACAAAACACTTTATATTTTTTAAAGAATCGTTTTGAGTTCCAGAACCCCATAGTTCACTCTTCTTATGAGCATATTGAGTACTTATATTATCATTGAACCATTCATGTGATTCTGATTGCCAATATAGACCATCAGATTCTAAGTATTGATTTCTTTCCATTATTATTGCTTATATTATAATGCTTTTATACTTTGATAGCCATTCCATATATGGTACCTTTGTAACTTTCAACATTGTTAAGTAGTTCCAGTGTATGAATAATTTACGAGAGTTCCAATCCTCATACCTTTTAATTAATACATCTTGCTCTTCCATAATTGAATAATGTTCTTTTGCTTGCATCTGCATGTTATCGAATTTAATTTCTAATTCCGTAAGCTTCTTTGTAGTTTTCTTTGTTGGTGCTTGATATAATGCTAATGAAATTATAAGTTCCTTTATATCTACTATTTTTGATGAAAGATCATTAAGAAGAGGCACATATTTGTTATATGATTTCTTTGCAGATTCTCTTCTTTTTTGAAAACGATCATAATTACCTTGTAGTTCCCTGTCATCTAGATCTTCTTTAAATAGGGATTCGGGATCGATTCCATGATATTCATCAAAACTATCTCCACCAGGTAAAGGTGCTTGAGTTGCCGCACTTGCTATATTCTTATTAGATAATTTAAGAACTGCAACGTAACAGTTTCCTCTTTGTGCTGTTAATAATTCCTTAACTTGTTTTTTTGTATATAATTTCATATAGTCTATTTTAATAGTATTAATTTTTCTGATCTACTTAATTTCTTTATTGCTGATTCTCTTTTAGATGCAAGAGATCTATTCAGGTGTGTTTCCGAATACACAAGATGAACCGGTCTCCTCGATCTTGTATACTTTGCACCTTTGTTTGAAGTGTTATGCTCAATCACTCTACGTTCTTTATCGACTGTAATTCCAGTATATAAAGATCCATCTGCGCACTTTACGATATAAACATACCATTCTTTCATCTGTGTTTTATTAATAGTTTTTCTCTACTCTATCATGAACCTGTATTGGAGATTCTGATGGAAATCCTGAATGTGAAGTATAAATGAAATTTCCGCCGAACATAGAATGTGTGTTAGATTTTAACAATCCGGCAGGTTTTGCATACCATGCAGGTTTTCCAAATAATTGTCTTTCTACTAAAACAAGCTCATCGTCCGGAATTAAAATTAGATCTGCTAAATCAACACCATCACCGTGGTGTAAAATAATGGAATCTTCTCTTGAAGTTAGACCGTTTGCTGTTGAATCTCCTAGAGAATTCCTGAGTACGAATGTTAAAGTATGTGACATATTTTGTTTGTTTGATTATTACTATACTAATATAAGCAAAATTTCTGAGATAAAAAAACTTTTAGCTGTTTATTTTCAATTTATTTTCAATTTAGTCCCCAAAAAGGAATAAATTGCTTTATTCCCTTCTGATATACTATAAAATAGATTACTTTGCATCGAAATCATTTAAGATTTCTTCTCTAATCTGTTTAATATAATTTGTCTTCTCAAGTCTAGTAAGTTCATCTACATCCCATAGGTGACTTGCCTTAATCTTAAATAATTTTTTAATAGAAGAACCAAATGCTGATTGAGCCAATCTTGACTCAGAACTTAACCATCTCCATAAGCTCTTAGATCTATTATGAGAAATCATAGCTTCAATATGCTTTCCTTCAAAACTATAAGGTTCTAAGAATAAATCAACTAAAGGTAACCATGCAGAATTTGCAATGATATAAACATGTGTTGCATTTTTAACTCTTAAATTAAAATTCTTTGGCTTAGCCTCTGGGCCTACTTTTCCATTTACATATAAATCCAAAACTTCGTGTTTGATTTCCAATACGCTAAATACTCTTGCGATTGTTTTTAACATCGTAGTTTGTTCGAAACTATTCATATCTGGTTGTGCAATTACTATAAGTGCTTTCATTCTTTGATTATAATTTTATTTTATGTATATATCAGTGTGCTATTAATTTAGTTCTGATTTTTTAAATTTATCTTTAACTTTTTGACCTACGGGAATAGCTTCTCCTTGTTCATCTATTCTAACGAATTTAATATTAGTTGCTAGAATAATAGCTTGTCTTCCGTCATATACATTATGTGATCGTGCTTCAATAGAAAGAGTAACTGAAGTTCTTCCTATGCTCTTTACATCTCCATATATTTTAAGTAAGTGTCCTTCCTTTGCAGGTTTTTTAAAGACACATTCATCTATAAGAACTGTTACCATCCTAGGAGTGTCACATACCTGAGAAGCATAAGCTGCTCCTGCTGCGTCAACCCATGCTAATAGCTTTCCTCCAAACAGATTTCCATGGAATCCTAAATCGGATTTCTTTACAGGATGTGTGCTAATTAATTCCATATCAATAGTCATAATCGTCGTCGTTATATTCTGTGGGTTTGTTTATTGATATACTATCATATTCGGTATCTTCAATATCGTCGTATTCATCTTCTGGATCTTTCATCTGCTTATTTGTAGTGTCCTCCTCCTAGCCATAGGACAAATGACTTTCTTATTCCTTTAGTTACTGGTTTAACGGCATGAACTACGTAGCTTGGAAATAGGACAACTGTTCCTTTTCCTCTCGGTGCTACTAAATTATTATCTTCAAGGCTATTTCCTCCCATCCAAAATAATAACTCTCCACCTTCATATTCATTATCATCAGATAATTGAACTGTTATTGAAATCTTTCGAGCAGATAATTCATTCGGTCCTATATCCTGATGCCATGCATATTCTCCCATATCACTTCCATGATATTCTGTATATTGTATACATTCGGGTGCTGATGTTAAATCAAAATTCCACATTTCATCATTTGACTGCTCAGCAAGGGTCATTAACCTATGATATAGCCATTCCCATTTTTCAGTATGTGGAATCCATTTTATCTTAGATTTTCTAGCATCTATTTCACCAGCAGCTGTCGTAGCTTCATGGAAAGGAAGATCTGCTACCATCGTTGATATTTTATCTAATTCTTCTCCTGAAAAGCCATCATTGAAATAATAGAATTCAGTTGCATTATTTCTAGGCGGGTCGTATATATATGATTTCATATTCTTATTTATTTTAAAAACCAGCTAAATGCGTTCTTAATTATTGTAACATTTACATCGTGGCATATAAGCCACTTTAACCATACTATTGGCCAAAATAAGAAATCAAACAATGTCCACCAAAATCCACCATGTATGCTATGTCCTATTATTGCAGTTGGTATTGCGAATATTATAGTTGGGAATGAAAAGTTAAATTTATACTTACCGTTATTAAAGTTTAGTTTCATATCTTATTTATTCTTTTTTTTAATGATATTGCCATACTCATCAACTAGTGGGGCATTTACTATTTCGTAAATTATTCCAATCCATGCTATCGCAAATGCACCAATTATTATTTTTAGAATCATGATTTAATTTCGTTAACGTTATCGATTTGATCTAGATGAGATCTATTTCTATTATATTGATTTACAAGCCACTTATCGTTTCTTTTATCTTCTTTTAATATTTCATGAGTATCTTTCCAGTCTTTAACCTGAAACACCTGATGTGGAAATTTTAAAACTTTAGCAAGATCATAATCATTTCCGCCTTCTTCTGTTTTATCTCCATAAAATTTAATAACGGTATCTTTGCCTATATTTTCTAGAATCCATTTCTTAGCTTGACTCTTGTTTGCTCCTTTCGGGTGTATGTCTATTGAGATTTGGCCACCGACAGAAGCCTCTAATTCTGGAAAGTTTTCGTTGATGATCTGTGCCATATCTAATCTTTCCTTATTAAAATCATCCCATTCCCCATAGTCTTCTCTTTCTCTCTGTGAACAATCTCTTCCGACTACTGAAAAATTACAAAGCCCTATTCTATGTTCAATATGGTTAGAAGTTCTTTTTCTATATTTAGAAATTACTAGGAATTGTTCTAATAGAGCTATTAATCCTTGATCAGCTTCCCATGAATTTCTAGAAACCTCTTCTCCTTTGATAAATATATGATTTCCACAAGACTGCATACATGCATCTGCTTTATTCCATATATCTAATCCTATTTGTTCAATTGTCTTATCTTTATCAGAACCCGTTATGAATACTATAGTCTTATCTTTCATCCATTTTAAAAAGAATTTTCTAAATACTGGATCTATTTGTAATCTGCTCGGCGTTAATGTTCCATCTACGTCAAATACATGTGCTATCATTTCTTATTATTCGTTAATTAATTTACTTATGTTTGTTGCTAATGCTCCAAACCAATTCTTATTATGGCCTCTTGTTGTTTCTGCAGCAGTTCCTATTCTAATACCACTGGTTTCTACAAAACTTCTAGGATCATTAGGTATTCCATTCTTATTAACAGTAATGTCGTTTTCTTCTAATAGATCAGCTATTACTCTTCCACTGTGTTTTTTATTAGATAGATCTATTAATATTAAATGCGAGTCAGTTCCTCCTGTCAATATAGATATATCATTTTCTTTAAATACCCTACACATACGATTAGCATTCTCTTTTACCCGCTTACAATACTCTTTAAATTCTGGAGTATTAGCCTCTATAAAACATTGTGCCTTAGCAGCAATTATATGCATGAGTGGACCGCCCTGTGTTCCTGGAAATATTGCTCCATTTATCTTCTTAGTATAATCTGCATTATTCCAGATAATAATTCCGCCTCTTGGTCCTCTTAAAGTTTTATGAGTTGTTGAGGTTACTACATCAGCAAACTCAACAGGATTAGGATATTCGCCTCCTGCAATAAGACCGGAATAGTGAGCCATATCTACTAATAGAACTGCCCCTACTTCATCAGCTATTTCTCTAAACTTTTTCCAATCTATTATTCTTGAGTATGCGCTTGCTCCAGCTATCAACATTTTAGGTTTAACTTCTAAAGCCTTAGTTCTAATATCATCATAGTTTAAATAACCATTCTCATCTACTCCATATGAATGTGCATCATAAACTTTACCGGAGATGTTAGGTTTACTACCATGTGATAAATGTCCTCCACTAGCTAAATCCATTCCAAGTATCGTATCACCTGGTTTTAAGAATGCCTGGAATACAGCAGTGTTAGCATTTGCTCCACAGTGTGGTTGAACATTGGCGAAGTTACAACCATATAACTTTTTAAGTTCTTCTATTGCAAGTAACTCTACTTCATCCATGTGGTCACATCCATTGTAATACCTTTTACCAGGATAACCTTCTGCATATTTGTTTGTAAATATAGAACCTGCTAATTCCATTACAGCATCAGACGCAAAGTTCTCACTTGCAATTAACTCAATAGTATCTGATTGTCTATTCTTTTCTTTGTTAAGTATTTCTTTTATCCTTTTATCCATATAGTGCTATATTTATACTACTAATTATATTCATTAGGATATAATTGTTTCATATACGTCATTTTATATCCTAATGAATATAACGAAAAAGAGACAGATTTCTCTGTCCCTTTATTTAGATTATGCTAATCGCTTACGCTTCTTTCTTAAAATTCTTCCTCTTTACAATCACAATTACATGATGGTGATTTGACTTCTTCTTTAGCTTCTTCTTTTCCTTGGAGTTTACCCCAAATCTTGTCAGCTGAAGATAAGCCTAAGGCTCCGAAAGCAAGGGCAGCAACTGCATTAACTAGTGTGTCTGAAGGCGCTATCGCTATGTCAGTAAATTGGTTCATTATTAATGTAACACATAAACTAAATCCGGCTAGTACGCCAACAACTCTTTTTGATGATGGATTACCTCTTTCATCTCGTAAGATTTGGCTGATCCAATGTATAAGTTTTTTCATGACTTTCACTATTTTTAAGAATGAACACATATTGCATTCATACAACTTATATATTCATAAATAGCTGAGTGTGAGTCATATTACGTAAAAGAGTAGAATGATATGTTATTAAGATTTCATCTTAAATAGAAGTCCACATTTCTCGTATTCTTCAAAAGACTCATAATGCTCTATCATGACATCTATTTGATCGTTATCTAACCCTTCGCCTGGTTCTATAAAAAATATAGGTGGTTCTGTTGCGTTTAGCAATATTTCTTCGAAGGTTTGAACCCCAGTTAGTACGTTAAATGTATTTTCTATAGATAAATCCATGTATTCTGTTCCTGTCATGGTATTTATACTCTAAATTTTAAGAATGTTTAATATACTTGGTTACCGTAAATTGTTCTCCGGAGTTTGTCCATCCTTCGGGTATTATTATAGTGTATAGGAACTTGCAATATCCTTCGGGTATATGTTGTGCTGTATCTGAATGGCAAAAGATAAACGCTCTATTTCTAACACCATCTGGCATTGCGTTATTTCCCCTAGACCATGTCATTCTAGTTTCACCTTTATAATAGTATACATCTACTTCTCCCGTCCAATCGTCACTTGTAAATGTTATTTTCTGTTTTAAGACTTTAGAGATGAACCACCTTTTAAACTGATTCCATATTTTCATTATTTCCTTCTTGTACATTCTTAGATTTACTTTTTTTATAAAACTACTTTAATTCCTACATTTAAATAGTTTAAATCTCTGTTGATCTGTAATATTCTGCTAGTAAGCCAAATAGATTCATATAGCTTAATATCACCGCCATACTGCGCAGCCATCAATCCATTATCATTATTTAATCTATATAGAGGTCCTGCTGATAATTTAATTCTTTTAATCGGTTGGTATTGATAACTTAGAAATGTATACGCTGCATTCCCATGACCTTCTCCCATTATATGTACTCCTCCAGAAATGTTATTGTAATCCATAGAGAACGCTAAACCAGTTGCATGGAAACAACTAACCCAAGATACTGTAAAATCTACATCATCATTCGTTTCCCAGTTTTTAATAGAATGATATGGTGAACACTCTTGTCCCGTTGTATTAATACTAATAAGCAGCGCTATAGATAATAGTATTGTTTTAACCATTTTAGATTTACTTTTTTTGGTTGCTTGATTTAAATCTAAAATCAGAAGGAGAGAAAGTGTGTTTGGTTTTTCTACCCTTAACTCTTTTTCTCCACATCTTAAAGGAAGATTCTTTCATGTTAGATCTCATTATTTTTCTAACATCATTTTCTTTAATACCGAATTGGAATTCTATAGCACTGAACGGGGTCCTATCTTCCCATGCCATTTCTATTATTCTGTTAATTTCTTCTTTGTTAAATTCTTTCATATTAAAGGTACTCTCGACGGGAATTGAACCCATAACCTTGATCGTATAAGGATCCTGCTCTAACCGATTGAGCTACAAGAGTATATATTCGTGATCGATGTTGTGAACCAGAAAGGATTCGAACCTTTGACCGTCGCCTTAGAAGGGCGATGCTCTATCCAGCTGAGCTACTGGTCCATTTGTTAAATATAATGAGATGTAAATAATAAAGAAAAGAAGCTACCCTGAAGCGTTGACTCGTCAGTCTACTTATTAGAACTATTACGCTGTTCCGGCCGGACCATACTGAAGTTCAATATGGAGTTTACCTTTATCTCTTGCTTTTCTATGTTGTACCGCTGGGCGGACTCGAACCGCCACGGACATTACTGTCCATTGGATTTTAAGTCCAACGTGTCTACCAATTCCACCACAACGGCATTTAGTACTTACAACCTATAATTCAAAGAACGTTCCATTGACGAGGCTTCTTTAAACCTCTAAACCAAATTGGAATAGTTTTTTCTGCAATCCATGTTTTTAATTTGATTTTCAATTTGTTCATGTTACTGTATTTATATCAGGGAGGGTGTGTTTGTTTCACTGTTTAGCAAAAAAAAAGTGAGAATAAATCTCACTTTCTTTAATGTTGAATAATAGCTATATTATTATATTGTGTCTATTTTAGTCCTGGACCTCCAGCACACAGGTATAATGCCTCAACAATACCACTACCTGTGATATATGCACTTACTTGACTAACCTCTTCGCTACTTTGTCCAATAAGACCACTTCCAATTGTAGTTTTTCCATCTTGGTCTGTGAAAATTCTGTCTCCGACCATTGCTATACTGCTGTCACCATTGTGCCAGTATTCTTGTCCTAGGACGTAGTTACATCCATCCTCAGTAGATCTGTATTTTGTGGTTGGAACAGATGCCATTATCCTTTTCAGTACCGGTGCTGAACTTGCACTATGGTCATAGCTATAAAATTCTGTCAGAACATGTGGAGCAACTTCATTCGGCTTATTTGCACTGGCGTTGTTCAGTGTTGAATGCGTTGATAAACCAGCTAAACTAAGGTTTGAGTCAATCAGATTCATTTCTGAAGATATATTTGAGAGCGAGATTTGCCCATTTGATTGTAATGCCATATTAAAATTTATGATTTTTTTAAAATTGTTATAGAGTATTTATCTGTTTTACTCTTAGATAATTACCATTTATTGGTTATTATCTTACTATTTTTCAATAATACTTTGAATACCTGTGAATACAGTTCCAAACCCTAATACGGTCCAGAATTCAGGGTCACCAATATACATAAAAGAAGCGAAAATCCATAAGAATCCCATTAATCTGAAATATTGGTTTGACAATCCTTTTACAATGCTTTTTAAAATACTTAAAACTTTTTTCATATAAATTATTTAGAAATTATTAATTCTTCTTTCTTTGCCTTAATATGTTTACAAGGACCTCGAAAGAAATTACTAGCGGGACAATCACAGCTCCAATCTCTACCATCAAATTGAACATTGTAATATGACTTACCGTTACTAGATAATACCTTAAAAGTTTTAGTTTGTTTCACTTGATTTGTGATTAACTTTTTAACAGATTTGTTAATAACTGGCGCGTCTTTAGGTTCTACTATAAGTATCTGCTCTCGTGTAGTTCCAGGTTCAACGGGATGCCACCCAGGACATACATACGTTCCACTTATAGTATTAATTATCGCAAAATCACGGAACACTGGATGTCTTGGTATCTTATATGTTTTCATATTTAATCGTTTGAATGTATCATTGGTCTAGGCGTATTGTATAATAAAGATGCGAAGAATTTTAAACCTTTAAGTGATGTTCCATCTGCACTTCCAACTGCTTTCATAAGATCATTATTAACAACTGCCTGTACAAAGCCTCCTCCTTCATATCCTATTTCCCATTTAGTACATAAGATTGAAGTTCCTATCTTTATGATATGCGTTTTATTTTCTTCATTCATATCGTCTATTCCAGTGTACATTGCATTCTCATCAAATGAATCTTCTACTAATTTTTTTACTATTTTAATTTGATCTATTTTTTCCATTTGTTTATTTTTAATAAGAATGTGATTGTACTATTTCATCGATGTACATTAGATCTGCGTCTAATTGTTTAACATCTGTTACCATTTCTTTAGCAACATTATAGGTATATGCTCCGGTTGCAACTGCTTTCGCAACTTTCCATGCATCTTCTCCTGTTAGGTTTTTTGGTCTTTCGAATAATTCTAGCTGGTTCATATTTGATTAATTAATTATTATACTACTAATATAAGCAAAATTTCTGAGATAAAAAAACTTTTAGCTGTTTATTTTCAATAATTAAATATTGTTAGCTATGAAAATAGCGTATAAGATCCATAATATAAGGCGTAAATTTAATCGCATGTTCCGTAGTTTGATAAAAATATAAGAAGATCTTCTGCTCCAACAATTCCATCCTCATCAAAATCACCTTCACATGCTGAATCAGGCTGAATACATGAAGCATAGTTAGGATGCTCTGTTAATAGAGGATATACGAATCCATCTCCATTTAAAACGAAGGCGGTGCCTATGTCCGCACAATAAATTATAGTATAGCCTCCAGCTGGCAAGCCAAAATAGTGAGCACCTCCATCACAGTCTTGATATTGGAAGTTGGTCCATTTTTCGGCACCAACTGAAGTAAAGACATGTTGATTGCATTGTGCTACCGTATAAAATGGCAGGAGAAATAGTAGGGAAATAAGTAATGATTTCATGTTATCTAAATATTGTTATATGTCCATGTCTTTGAAAGACTTCGACTGAGTTTAATTTTTTAGCATAGAACGTATATGTGTAAACACCGTCTATTGCGTAGCTGTTGCCACCATTTATACTACCATCCCAGTAAGGATATGAGTCAAAGTAATCTCCATAGCTTTGGTAGATTTGATTACCCCATCTATTAAAGATCTTAAATTCGACGTCGACCCAGCAATCTAAATCATAAACCATTTTCCATGTATCATTTAATCCATCGTTGTTTGGGGTAAATGTATTTGGAATATAAACTGAGGTCCAATCTGGGCAAACTAAGCCAGGATCATCAACGCACTCTAATCCGGTTTCACAATCAATAGTAATATACTCATAAATAGTATCAGTTAAGAATTCATATACAATAACTTCAACCGTATCGATTGTGGTAATATAAAGAGTATCTGTAACATATTCAATTTCTGTGATGTATAATGTGTCAGTAATATAAACCTCAACATCAACGTAAAGAGTGTCAGTAATAAAGTTATCAATATAAAGAGTATCGACAGTATTAATATAAATAGTATCACATGGTTCAGGATCAATAACCTCTTCACACTCTACGCCATCCGGCATGTAAAAAACAAAATTGTTATTAGCAGTGATGATTTCGCCAGGTACACTTGTGATAGTCATATAATTACCTTGCCCTGCAGTCCAAGTACCATCAACATTAATAGATCCATATACAGTAAGCGTATCTCCAGGTTGAATCCAAACTGCTAGATTAGAAACTCCATTAAAACAATTAAATGTTATACCTAAGAAATCATTTAAACAAAAATTAGTAACAGCTTCTGTGCCAATATTTACAATGGTTGCAGAATAATTAAACGTAGATAATATACCAGCTTCAAATACCTCACACTCTTCATTGTTAACTACTATGTCTATAATAATAGGATCTGGTCCTGTAGAGTATACACAAGTACCATCGTCTTCGGTTGCTTCATCATTATAGTTTAGTGCAAATGGATCAGTACATCCTGGGAATAATGCCGGACACATTGTAACTATATTATTAGAAATATCAACATCTGGATAATTTTGTGTTTGATTACCTGAATTAAAAGTTGCCCAACCTCCATCTGCTATTTCTGCTGTCTGTGATAGATTAATTTGCCAAACTGCTAATTCAATACACTCTGTTTGATTTGCTAATACTTCTGCCCAGCATTCATTACTAGGTGCCCAAAAATCATAGATATTAGTACTCCATGTATCTCCAGTTTCTAAAACACCATTTCCAAAAAATGATTTAACTTTAAATGTCCAACCTGGATGGTTAATTGCAGTAAGACAATCATAATATTGATAATCAATACCATTTAAGTGTAGGCCAAGAACAA
>Ga0209192_10001185_pt1 | contig 21735 bp, 30 predicted proteins | sample ArcticOcean_MG_C_11_FD_187433 | JGI IMG/M metagenome (GOLD analysis project Ga0209192, IMG submission 187433) | Marine microbial communities from western Arctic Ocean - ArcticOcean_MG_CB2_154 (SPAdes) (version 2) | ecosystem: Environmental > Aquatic > Marine > Oceanic | place: Arctic Ocean... | reverse complement strand
GTTTGCTCAGGGAAGTAGTCTTAACTACACATGGCGTACTAAAGAGTTCTATACGCAAAGACCCGTAAACCCCGGAGTGGCAAAAGTCAATTGCGACTCTTATTCTCCAAATCCAACGATGAAGTTGTTCGCGGACGGTGTGTTAAAGCACACACAAACTGTGACAAGCGGTGCGATCTTTAGATTGCCCAGTGGCTATAAAGCTAACGAGTTTGAAATAGAACTTAGCGGCTCAGTGCCTATCAATGAAATATGCCTATACGAAGAAGCGGGAGAGATTGGTGGGCAGTAACAATACCAATTTAAGTGTTCCTGTTGGTTGGTCAAACCAAGACCGCAGATTTGGCGAGTCTATAAAGCAGAACTTGGATGTATTGCAGGGTCAGCGCGGAGACAAGTTAGATCGTGCTGTCACCTTTAGAGATTTATTAGATGCAGGAATTGTTCAGCTTGCGTCAGGGATTACGAACTTTGACGGACTGTCTTCCAGCATAGCTATCGTTAACGACTTCGCTGATTTAGCAATTCCTCCAGCGCCAACAAGTCTGGCTGCAAGTGGGGCTTTCAGGAATATAATCTTAACTTGGGATTTACGGCTATATAAAGGACACAGTGCAGTTCAGGTGTGGAGACACACATCAGACGTAATATCGTCAGCAACGATGGTAGCCCAAGTCTCAGGCTTTACCGGCGTCTACGCCGACCCTGTTGGTTCTGGCAAAACCTTTTACTACTGGGTTAGGGCAATCAACAACAACGACGTTGTTGGTCCATTTAACAGCAGCACAGGCGTTCAAGGCGTTACTGCTCCAGACGTAGATTTTTTACTAAGCACACTGACAGCAGCGGTTACATCGAGTCAGCTTGCTACTTCTCTGTCTACGCCAATTGCTAAGATCGATCCGCTGGTCACCTTCACAGGGTACTCAAGCAGCTATAGCGGCAACAGCCTTATCACGAGATTAGGCGCGGTGGAGAACAGTGCCGCTAATGGCGTTAGCTCTGCTCAGTTTCAATCTGAAGTCACGACAAGGGCGACTGCTGATTCAGCCTTGTCGCAGTCTATTACTACACTCACCTCTACTGTATCTGGAAACACAGCGGGTATCTCCAGCGAAGCTACTACTCGCGCTAATGCTGACGGTGCGTTAAGTTCGTCAATTAGCACAGTAAGCTCCACAGTCGCAGGCCATACTAGTTCTATTAGCACCCAAGCAACTTCTATTAACGGGTTATCAGCACAGTACACAGTAAAAATTGATGTCAACGGGGCTGTTGCTGGCTACGGTTTAGCAAGCACTACGACTGCCGCAGGTAATATTGTAAGCGAGTTTGTGGTCAATGCTGATCGTTTTGCGATCATGAGAGGTGGATCTAACACCACAGCAGCAACCGTACCGTTTATCGTACAGGCCAGTGCAACCACCATAAATGGTGAGTCAGTCCCCGCTGGTGTTTATATGGCTGATGCGTTTATTAAGAACGGATCGATTGTTGCCGCCAAGATAGGTACGTTAAACGCAGATAAAATTACGGCGGGTACAATTTCTGCTGCGCGTATAGCCGCTAACACCCTCGATGCTTCTAAACTGCGACTAGACAACTCGACGATTACGTCACAGACGATTGGTGGTGTGCCAACCGTCATTATCAAAGACCTTGGGGTGGGTAACGCAAAGATTCAAAACTTAGCAGTCTCGACACTTAAAATTCAAGACCAAGCGGTCACGTTTCCCTCTGCTTCCGTTACGAATTCGACGTTAACCGTTAATCACTACAATACTTTAAACACTTGGGCGACTATTCAGACGCTGATTGCTACTTTTTCTGGTGCGCCTGTGATGGTCTCTGGTTCTTTTTCTGTCAGGTCATACAACAATCAAAGTTTAATGCAATACCGTCTACGTCGAGGCAGTACTGTTTTGTTTACTTCCGCATCTAAAGCAGTTCGACCAACGCCTGACTTGTTTGTCATACCCTTTAATTTTTTAGACACAAATACCGCAGTGGGTAGTCGAACTTATACGCTCCAAGCATACGTCGGGGACGAATACGGTTATTACTCAGATCGCACAATTCAAACACTGGAGTGTAAAAAGTGAAAGATCGCGTAATTGTGGAGACTGACACAGGCAATATCATGTCCACTGGTGTTTGTTTACAAGAAGATTTTAATGTTGTACCTGAAGGTTGTACCGCTTACGAAAATACAGGTAACTGGGGTGATGCTACTCACAGATTAGTAGACGGCGAGTTTGTTGAGATTACACAGACGGACGAAGAAGCTTTAGCTGACATGTGGATGGTGGTTCGGATGCGTCGGGACTATTTGTTAATGAAGAGTGATTGGACCCAAACTACGGACTCACCGCTTACAGCAGAACAAAGAACAGCATGGCAGTTATATAGACAGAGTCTTAGAGATTTAGCAGAAGATTTTTCACACGTAACGGCGCTTGGGGATGTAACGTTTCCGACAGCACCTAACTAAAAATGATATTTGAAGCAGTAGCGGCAGTCAGTGCAGCGTGCAAAGCGCTAGAGATGGCTGCGGGGGCAGCACAGAATATAGAAAGCTTAGGAGCCTATATTGGGAAGCTTGGTGCTGCTGAATTTGATCTGCAACGAGCAAAGAACAGCAAGACTTTGAATGAAGCTGAAGCAATGAAAATTGTTATGGCCGAGGAGACGCTGCGTCAATCGAGGGACAACATTAAAGAGGTTTTCTTGGTGACGAACCGCATGGATCTCTGGATGGACATGATGTCCAAAATGGCGGAGGCAAGAAAGAATCGCCAAGCATTTATCAAAGAAGAAGAGGTTAGAAAGAAAAGATTTAGAAAGCAGCTATCTCAGTACGCACTTATATTTGCGGTAGTTATTGTGCTTGTTCCAGCCACTATTGGCGGGCTATTAGCATGGTTAACGAACCGATAAATTACGTTCTAGAACGTAAAACAATCTTAGTTAAACAGGCATAACCATATATGGCGGGCTTTTTTAGCCCCTACTAATAAGGGCTAAACAGGTACAAACAGTAGTAAATACATACACTTAGGCGTTTTAACGGATTGAATCCCTCTCTCTCCGCCACTATTTTATACCCCAGAAAACCCTTGTCACAGCTAGCTTTCCAGATGTAGTCTAAACCCAGAACGCTCTCAGAACGTAAAATTTTTAAGGGGTAGGATATGGGTTATGTTAGACCAGTTAGCGGAAAGTGGAATGCAGTAGTTACACGCACAGGTTATAAGCAGGTTTCTCAGAGTTTTGAAAACAAAACTGCGGCTAAAAATTGGATTTCAGACGTTGAAAAACAGATGCGCGAAAAGACTTGGGTTGAGATAGGTAGACAAAAAGACATAGACCTACGCCAAATTATCCAGTGGTCTATTGATGAAGCACAAACTGTCAGAACTTTCGGTGCTCCTAAGTTGGCGAGCATGAAACGTATTCAGAACGATATTGGGCATCTTACTCTGGACAAACTAACAGTCCAAGCTGTTATGGATTACGCTGCCCAAAGGCGCAAGACGGTCAAGGGTTCTACCCTTAAGCAAAACCTAACTTACATTACGCAAGCTATTAGAAGAGCTAAAAGAATGCAGAATATTCCTTTAGCAGAATGTCCGTTCAAGGCTGCTACTGATTTGCTGAACGAGGAGAGGCTAACCAGCGCAAGCACAGAACGAGATCGACGACCCACGGACGAAGAGCTAGATATTCTTGAGCACATGAAAGATGGGTATCTGAAAGACTATTATGTTATCGCCATCGAGTCGGCACTTCGCCAAGGTGAAATTCATAATCTCCAACGTAGCGATTTAGATTTTGATAAGAGTCTTATGTTGATTAGGGGCCGCAAAGATAAATCTACTGATGAAGGTCGAGACGAGATAATTCCTATGTTTGAGGCTACGAGAGAGGTGCTCCTACGTGAATCTATGTTGAACCACAACGCACCACTTACTGCTCCTGCAATCGGCACGCAGCCGCAAGAAGCTAGTTCGGTATCAGACAAATGGAGAAAATATGCAAACCTTAATCTGCCAAGGTTTAAGGGTAAGGAGCTTCGCTTACGGTTTCACGACTTGAGGCACGAAGCTATCAGCCGTTTGTTTGAAGCGGATTGGGATATACCAGAGGTTGCTGCGGTCAGCGGTCACAGAGATTGGAGCCAACTGAAGCGGTACACCAATTTGAAACCGGAAAACTTACTTAAGAAACCTATTCGATAGTCAGGGTTCCTGGCTCTTGTTTATCTACGCTCGTCTTGTTTTTTGCACTAGGCGCGTAGTTCCCTGTTATGTAATCTGCAACGTGTTCTGTGTTGAACAGGTATCTTTTGCCAAGCCTTGCATACTTAATTGGAAAATCGGGGCTGTTCAAATTCGTATATAGGGTTTGCCTTGTGATTCTTAACATTTCAGCTAACTCGTCTACCGTCATCATTGGTCCGTAGGATTGTAAAAGTACTTCTTTCATAGATTATTTCTCGTCTATCTATCTAGCTATGTTTGGTGTGAATTATTATACGTTAGTGCTGTTTAGTGCTGCTAACTTTATCTGCCTTTAAAGGGATTATTTTTCTAGTCTGCTTGTAAGTTAATTGATTTGCTCTGACATTATTTACATCCCAATCTAACGGTCTGTTCGAACTAATCACTTTAGCTAAAAGTGCTTGCATTTCGTTTTGGTTGCGAAAATATCCATTACGAAGTCCCCACTGCGTCATTTGTCCTATTAGAAAACCAGGGATTGGAGCAGCAATCATGTTTTCTGCAAACCTGTACAGAAGTATTAATCCTGGCCAGGGCTTATCGGTGGTCAGTGGTTGGTAGAGCATACTTTGTATAATGCTCTTATCGTCGTAAAACCGATCATCAAAATCAGATGGCGTAGTAATCATTGGCATACAACTTAGCCCTTCTAAGCTGTTGTACTTTTTAGCGGTGTATCCTTTTGGAATTTTTTTACCTGTGTGTTTTTCTAAGGTGTACAAGGGTTCGCGAACGTTGTCCCATTGTTCAGACCACATAACTGAAACGGCTCGGTTGCGCCATTTTCTACTGGTAATAAAGTCTGCGTCGTTTTTAAAGTCAGCAAGCCGACTCTCGTTGTCTACTGCGCGTTGAAAGTCCATAACTTCTTGGGAATATTCTAAGCTTTTGAACTGTAAGATACTCATGAAAGCTTCTGCATTAGAAACGATATAATTATCCAGCTTTTTTCCATATCTTTTAGTCTTGGTAATTCGGTTGTGTTCATAACTTTAAACGTATCCTCATTTTTTAGTTGAACAAGCCACAAATCTTGGTTGGATGCTGATGTGCTGGTATTTTTCTCAACGCACAAGATCGTTCCTGAAGTAATGGTGTTTTTGTTTTTACCAACTCCCCAACTGATTGGTGCGTCTATGTCTATGCCAACGACTTTTTGTTTTAAGCGACCCTGTGCGTCGAACGTAACGTGTTTAATAGCTTTGGCTATCGAGTCGGTTGGGTTAGTAAAAACACCTGGAGTAGTAGGCTTGCGGTTACTTCTTTTTAATTTTGCATTAGAAATAGCGTACTTGACGGGAATTTTCCACATATTAGGTAAGAAGTGGACGATGTTTGGGTCTAGTTCTGCTGGGTCTACGTCGAAGAAATTAGCTAATTTGATTAACGCTTCTACGTTTATTTTAGTATGACCGTTGAGGTACTGGCATAAAGCTCCTCTTGACCACCCAAGTAGGTCGGCTGCTTCTTTTTGGTTAAGGTTATATTCTTTACTTTTACGCTCCCACACTTTCCTAAGATTTTCAGAAAGTAACTTAGGGTCTCCTAGAGTTGGTTTGGTATGTGCTTTCATTAGGCTCTCGTTGTTGATGTAGAGTATTACTACTTATTAATGCTACCAATTCCTTGTTAGTAACACTATACAATCGATAGTAATCATTGTTAAACGGGTATGTCCAGCGTTTGTTTTGTAACACTAAACATTTATTATCATTACCTACGACTACCCAAGCGTTGATCTTGTTCTCGACTGCTCGGGCCAACCAGCCTTGCTGAAGCGCACTTAGCCCTAGTTGCACTTCAGTTCCTTCCCTTTTTGGTAATGTTTTTACGTATTTGTATTCGATCCAAAGTGAACCTTTAGATCCTTCGTAATAAGCGTCGGGTACTCCGCCCGTAAATTTATCGTGAATTTTCCACTTATAAATTTCTTTCGGGAGCAACCGATGAATCGCTTTTACGAAACTGTGCTCGTTCAATTAAACCAACTACCCCCTCGTACGAGGGGGCGTTAGTGTTACTAACTTACGCAGCCGCAGAAATGGCATTAGGAGTCATGCTTAAGTACTTACTCTTAGCTGATTCGTAGTGCGCTTCTTGTGCGTAACCGACCCATGAAACGTCAGTCTTCATGAATGTACCCTTCTTACCTTCTACGCGAACACTTGCTAGCTTCCATAAGCTGCTGAAGCGATCACCAGGCTTGGCTACGATCTGGGTATTCCAGTTTCTGGACGTACCCATCTTGGAGCGGCTCATTGAAAACAAGACGGCTTGGTCTGATGCTTCGCCAGTAACTGGGTCAACTAAGAGCAACACATGGTCGTGAGACTCTTCGATGTAGCAATTAGCTTTGTCGGCGACAGCAGCTAATGCAGTCTCGGCTTCCATCATAGAATTGAATGAACCTTTCATACCGCCGCCAGACTCACGGTCACCCCAGATAACGAAGTTCTCAGTGAACTTGACGTTGAGGGCATAGACTTCTTCGCCTAGGTTTTGGTTAGATGGTGTGATTAGCCAGTGACCGATGTCAGCGCCTTCTACATAGTTGGCGTGATACTTATCACATTCGGGGCTGATACCTTGCATCTGCTTGAGACGAGGCACCTGTAGGTGTTCTGTCTTGATGTTCTCGTTGCCGAGGCCACTGCTTGCTTGCAAGTGTGCAGGTAATTCAGATGATGCTAGTACAACGGCTTTATTAGCCATAGGATATTCTCCAGTTTTAGTTAAGGTAGTTTGATTACAGAAAGTGTGGTTTTCTCGAAAGACTCCACGCCAGGGATTGCCCCTCCTAACGCAATTTCGTCACGAAACGCGGTAGCAAGGATTTGTTTTGGGAGTAACTCCCACTTTTCTTCGGCAGCTATGTACTTAAAAGCTAATTCTTTGTCCGTGATGTTGGGCATTGATTGCTTTTTAAGACTCAAGGTATGGCCTGCAATTCTTACTGCGTCCATACCAGTGCTGGTTAATTCTTTCTGAATCTCAAACTCAAGAGGTTCTAACTCTTCCCTTAGTAGTTTTTCTTTAGTGCTCAATTGTTTTAGTTCAGTTTTTATAGTTATACGTTTTTCTACGTTTTCTTTTAGGCTCATGCAGCTTTCCTTATTTTTAGTAATACAGTTAATAGCTCTTCCATTTTGCTTAGTTTGTTTTCTAGTTTTTTATATACGTCTGTTTCCCAAGTATCTTTTGCAGCAATCAATATTGTTTCTGTTTTTTGGGTTTGACCGGCCCGGTATATGCGTCGATTGAACTGCTGAAAATGCTCGGCGTTGTAAGTTGGCGAACACCAGATGGTGGTATTTGCTTTTGTGAGTGTTAACCCGTGACCGGCAGACTGTGGGTGGCAAAACAAAACAGTGATTTGTCCTGCTTGAAACCGCTGAACTATGTCTGTGCGACGTTCGCCAGGTGTGGCACCGTCGATAACTTCGTAGCTAACTTTCTGTGCTTCTGCGAGTTTGATAAGTTGATCGCGTTCGTGTCGCCAGTTGAAGGCAACAACACTGTGTTTACGCTCGTTAACTAGATCCATTACTAACTCGTAACGGGCCTTGTGAAATGTTTCTGCTTTGCCTTCTGCGTTATACACACTGCCGGTACAAAGCTGTAAGAGCTTACGAACTAACACACCAGCGTTGATCGCATTGATTGTACTTTGGCCTGTGTACAACATTGACTCCTCACTTAATGTTGTGTACCGATCCATTAGCTTTTTAGGCAATGTTACGTATTTGTAGCTGATCGAGTGGTCAGGCATGTCGAGGCATTCTTCTAACTCAAACCTGATATTGATGTCGCCAATAGCTGACGCTACAGTTTCTTGTGCGGTATCTTTCTCGGTCCACATATTGCCGAAGCCGTTATAGGTGGATGTACATACTGCTTCGCGGAAACTATAGAACCTAATGCCTAGCCGTGCGCCGTCGTCAATGAGTAGTGTTGGGTGCCAGATATCTAAGATGCTGTTTGAGTTTGGTGTACCGGACATAGCAACACGTTGGTCAAAATGCTTAACGATTCTTAGGGCTGCTTTGCTACGTTGTGAATCTTTGTTTTTGAACGCTGTGAATTCGTCGATACACACCATGCTGAAGTCAGCTAAGAAGTGCTGGTTTTTGTCGAGCCACTTCACTGCGTCATGGTTGGTGATAACAATGTCTACGTCAGCCGTGAATGCAGAGTGGCGATCTTTAGCGTATGCGAATGCGTATGTCAGTTCTGGAGCGAACTTTTTAATGTCGTCTCCCCAGGACGCTTCTAGTATTGAAAGCGGCGCTAATACTAAAAGCTTTTTGTTTTTTCTGAATGGCTGATTAAAAGCATCGATAACACTACGGGTCTTACCTGAACCTGGGTCGCTGGTTATTAGGCAACGAGGGTTATCAAGAATGAACTTGGTTGTTACGGTTTGATGTTCGAATGGGTTTAGCATTACTAACTCCAAAGGGTATGGTTAAACTTCTGTAGCTTCAAGAGCTTCTGCTTCGAAGCCCAAGCCTTGCTCATCACAAATTATCACTGCGTTTTTCATAGCTTCTTCTTCGTTGTGAGCCGTGACTATTTGTTTGATTTCCCTAGACAAAAGTATTGTTACTTCGAAGTCTGTTTTTGTGGGATCTTTTTGGTTCCAAGGGCAATTGGGTAGGTATTCATCTGCATCTGCACGATCTAACATCTCTGACATTAGGTGGTCTCCTTGTATGGTACGCCGTTAACGAATCTAAGATTACCTTCGATAACTTCTGCTGCTATCCATGCTTCGGCTTGTCGTAAGGCAGTGTGTTTTCTATACATTTTTTCTACGCTAACGACTATTGCTAATGCAATTGTACTGCCGCCGAACAATAATGCGAGTGGTATGAGTGGCATTAGGTGGTCTCCTTTGGTTTGTACTCAACTCGTATTTGGAATGAATAACCCTGTGGTTTTATTCCGTTATCGCTAAGTTTCTCTGTGATTAAATCTGCTAACCAATTGAATTCTGTTTTGCTGAAATCGTCTGGCTTTCCTAAAACAAATAGCTTTGGATTACTCATAGCTGAACCCTTGTACCGTCAGGCTTGACTGCTACCCACTTGAATTTGGGTACGTAGATAGTTTCTTTGTGGAACTGTCTTGGTTCTTTGACTACGACTAACTGCTCGCGGATCATGGTGCGCTTCATGGTGTACAAAATTGCTGAGACAATAAGGCCACCGATTAACGCGCCGGTCATACCGCTGACAGTGCCAGCTAGTGAGAACATAAGAATGCCGGTAATAACTACGTCAAAGAATATGTCGTAGTTAATTACTTTGCGCATACCGAACTTGAACGCAAGGAACAAGAGACCGGCAGCGCCTACAATACCGATATAAAGTGGGTCCATTTAAATCTCCTTGTTTTCTAGATAATCTACTTCAATGTTAAATCCGAATTCCTCAGTTTCGATTCCCTTCATTGCTAACTCATTCGCAATTAAGATTTCTAGGTACTCTTGATCTATAGGTTTCAAATTCCTTATAACGATTGTTCGCCACTTATTCATTACCTAATACCACGCGCAAACTTACGCATTGCATACGAGCCAACGTAGTTGCCCCGGCGCATCTGCCAGGCGATGTACGTTAGATAGCTCACGGTGGCTAATTCTAGTAGAAGCTCAATCACTTGTAGAACGGTTATTAGTGTCACGTCGTATCCTCCAGGTTAAAAAACTGATTGCTGCAACAGCTATACAAACTAAAAGTCCTTCTATAGCTACTACAAATAAACTAATTGATATGCTGAGTGTGGTGATTAACAACACTACGAGTAAAAATATATTCATCTTGAAACTCCGTATTGGCATTCGGGTGAATCGCCTTTTTTAAACGTACACCAGCGACAAGCGCTTTGACTTGGCGTAGGTGTGAAGTCTGTGCAGGTTGTCATCTTGACTGCCCGAGAATGCCACTTAGGTAAGAACAACAGTGCCTCGTCACGGGTGTAATTCCGCGTTGCTGTTTCGTTTTTATCGAGATACCACAACTCTGTTTTTACAAACTGTGCGTCTGGGTGTCGTAGGAAAGCTGCAATGGCATAGATTAGTGCCTGCTGGCCGTGCGCTATTTCGTTACCGAAGCGTTTGCCTGTCTTGAAATCAATAACTCTCATTGAAGTTTCATCTTGCGTTACACAGGCATCGAGCTTGATACGCGCCCAGGTGTTCGGGAACATCCAGCCGGTGGGAGTCCAATCTTTTGTGAAGCCCCATTCGCCTTCTACTTCGCACTTAGCTTCTGCGAACAGAGTCCTAAGCTCATCGAACTCGTCTTCGAACTTCTTAAGTGTGTCAGGCATCTCGCCTAGCTCACCCTTAATATAATCTTCTGCTTGCTGGTGGATCTCTGTACCACGTTCAGCGGCAGGTCCACTTGGCTCGCGGATCTTACGTACACGACTAATGTATGTGCGGTAAGGGCATTCTTCGAATACCTTAAGGGCTGAGTATGACCATGTGTCTACTAGACCTAATTCAAAGTTTGGGCTGATAGGTTCTACGCCAACTGGTGTACTGGAAGTTATAATGTTGTTCATTTGATAAGCCCTAAATCTTTGGTTTCAAAGTATTGTTCTATTAATGCGTTACCTTCAGCTTCGTTGCTAAAGGCCCATTTAATTTCTATGCCTGTGGCTGGATTACCGCCTGTGTCAGCGAATGGGCGCTTACGTACTTTCTTAAATCCATGTTTGTTTAGATCTTTGTAAAATTGTTTTGGCGGGATACGCGGAGTTTGTTCCGTAAGAACATGGTAAGTAAGACGCAACTGCTCTGTAGGTATGATGGTGTATTCAGAATTGTTCATTGCTTCAGCCATCCAGAATTTAATGCAGCGTTGAACTGTTGTGATTTCCCCTGCTTGCATTGTGTTAGCTAGAGATATATCTAATAAGTCTGTGAAGGATGCGATTGCACCTGACTTTAAGCTTTGAATAAACTCATCAAAGACTGACATGGTTACGTCACGTAATACTTCTTTAGCTTCGTTTTGTAGTGGCGTACGTATCTGTGACTGCATTACTTCGAAGGTTTTGAGTGCGCCTGCGAAATGGTAAAGCTCGTCTTCTAGACCTGTTGTCTCTAATACTTTAATGACATCGGGATGTGCATCTCTCAGTGAGATTTCTTGTCGGGGTGCGATGTTGTACCTGCGATCCCCTGGTTCGATCTGCATTGAGTCATGGCGGTTCGTAAAGAATATGTAATTTACGTAACTTTTTTCTGTGCGCTGGTTGGCTCTCATACCTCTGATGGTAAGGGTAGGTTCAGTGATAGCGTTCTTAAGATTGTCAGCCATGCGTATCGGGCCACGGCTGTCTGACATGCGGAACTCGTCAACTACTAGGAATAATGCGTTTCGCATATATAGATTGAACTGCTCTTCTATGTTCTCTAGCGTTTTCATTGGCGCATGTTCTTCGCCGAATATGGCTTTAAGAACTTGGTTGGCGAATACACCTTTACCTGTGCCTTGAATGCCGCTTAAGACCCATGATGTTTCTGACTTTTTACGCATCTGATATACAAACGCTAGCCAATTTACAAAGTGTGAGAACTCTTGCTCGCCGTTGCCAAGCATGTGAAACATGATCTTATAGATGTTCGGGCATGTGTCTTGTAGCTTGTAGGCTGAGACGTATGTAAGCGGTTTGGGTGGCTCTACTGCGTCGAACATGTATTTACTTTCGCGGTACATATTCACGTATGCCATCGGTTTAGCGTTGAGGTCTACGCTCTTACCTTTGTGTTGAGGGTTAAATACTACGTTTGCGTCAGAGGTGAACTCTGGGTTTGGGTAGCTTTGAGTTTTGAAGAACCCTTCAATGCTCTGTTTGTTTGTCGGGGTGAGTGGAAACTGATCGTTGAACTGATCTAGGTCTGCGTCGTAAAGCCCGTTGTAATAAATATCTGTGTTGAAATCACGTAGTGCGATAGGTACGAGTGCTCGCTTGCCTTTCTTCTGAGAGACGATGTCTTGTATGTGCATAAAGAAGTCTGGGTCAGCCTTAGCTATTTCCCATATAGGCTCTCCTTTGAAGTTGTACATATACAGTGGGTTGTCTGCGAAGAAGTAATAGGCGTGACTGTCGCCGCCGTTAACGTCACAGTGAACGAATGGAAAGTTAATATCACTATGCACGGTGATGTTCATTTGATCTGGGTTAGATAGCAGTTCGTATGGCTGATGGTTGCTAGAGATCGTTGTGATATTAGAAGGTTTCTTCTTTAGTCCAGCAGCTATACGTAACTTATTCTTAAGTTCTACTTCTTCTTCTGATATGACCTCTGGGTTTAGGCCCGCTGCTAGCGGTACTAGGTCAATGGTTGTTTGTTTCTTTTTAACTAGTGCTGTTCTGTTTGCGTTGTCGATGAACGGGTTTAATTGTTTGTCTTCGAATTCTGGTGGCGCTATAAAGCAAGTGTGTGTGCTGTCTGAAATAGACAGATCAATTGGCCAGCTTAAGCTTTGTCCGTTTGCACTGAGCGTTATTTGTGACGCAACTGCCGGAGTCGCAAGGTTTACTTGCTTAAACCAGAGCTTGATAGCTTTAGCTGGGATGGGTATTTCCAGTAAGAAATATAAATGAAGGCTACATAAGTTTCCTTTCATGCCCATCGAGGCACTCGCCTGGACTATGTAACTAACGTCGATAAACTCTTTTGGTAGCAAAGCAATAAAGTTTTCTGCGAGTTTAGTGATTTCTGCTTGGTCAAATAGACGGGGTAAGTGAGTGTTTGGTAGCTCCATTCCGTCTAGATCGATGATCAATAGGTCTGTTGGTGCAGACCTATCTGTCAGTCCTGCTCTTGATTCGTCAATGAGAGGACGCTTTAGGTTTCCTTTGAGCAGGCAATGGCCCTGCTTTCCATGTGTGGTGATAAGCTGATGAAGCTCTCCAATGCCTTTAGGTGTTTTATCAATTGTGCGTTCGTGGCTAGTTACCTTTTTCACATAGGGGTAACTGCGGTTCTCAGTAAGCCCAAAGAATTTAGATAACGGCATAGCGTTACTAGATTCTAAGAACGTTACCTTCATGCTATTTGGCATACGCTACTCCGTATTTTCCTTCAGCGGCTAACGGCAGATCCTTAGCCCAAGCTGGTGGGACACACATGTCTGCGATCAGAAGATCTAGCATTGCTTGCGGGTTTTGGTCTGGTGCCACTACAAGGATTTCATCGTGGACTGTGTGGACGACTGAACCATTGAGTGGCTTGAGGGTTTTTTCTAGACGCAACATTGAGTCTGTAATTACGATGCGACTGAGTGCCTGCACGATATTCTCTACGAGCTTGCCGCCGTAGGTTCGTTCGATGCGGTCACGTTGTCCTTCGAAGGTGAACTCAGAGTTTCGGTAGTTGTATTCTAAATTGGGATACGTAAGTGACATTCCATTGGGAAGTAACAATGCGTGACGCTGGACTGTTAGCGGGCCAAAGCTGTTGCCCCACTGTGTCTTGTCCATCATGGCGAATAGCAATGATTTTGCTACTGTCCAATAGGCCGGAATCATCGCGTAAGTATTACGGTATGTTCTTACGACCTGTGTGGGTAGCTCTGGAGCAACTTTGATACCAGAGGACGCTAAGGTCGCTGCGAACTTGTCGATACCCATACCGTACCCGAGGCCGAGTACTGCGGTCTTACCTACGAATCTTTCCTCCTCGTCCGCTTTGGTAATGGTTCGTCCGTAGATCGTAGTTGCAAACTTACAATAGACATCTTCGTTGTTTGCGAACGCGGCTAGTAGCTGGTCTTCGTTAGCAATCCAGGCGAGCATACGAGCTTCGATCTGACTTAAGTCGGCTACGAATACGTACTTGTTTTCTGGTGCTATAAGGCAGCGCCGCAGTGCTGATTCTCGCGGCAGGTTTTGCATGTTGATCTTTTCTGTACCACCGAAGCGACCTGTATGCGCTGCGTAATATCTTAGAGGAATTGGAAGCTTGCCTTCTTTGTTCATGCTTTGGAGAAAGCGGTCAGCGCGTGTTTCTTCCAAGCGGCTTTTGGCAGCTAACCTGCCGTCCCATAAATTATTATGTTCTGGGTACATGGCTACTAGTTGCTTCCAGCCTGGGTCGTTCTTACCGAACGCTGGTATTTGTAAACCAGTGTTGGGGCTGCGCTTTGTGGGGGGCATGATGCCGATAGACTTTAAGTGTTCTGAGAACTTCGCGCTGCTCGATAGTGTCTCTCTGGTGATACCAGACTGTTCAATAGTTTTAGCTGTAGATTCTTTTATCTCTTCCAGCATTTCTTCTACTCTTGGTGCGTCGAGCAACAAGGTGGGTTGGCAAAACAACTTAGTTGTCAGGTCAATGACATCTAATTCGTTGACGGGGAACTGATGCGACATCTCGTTAAAGATGGCATAGGTTAGTTCCACATCTTGGATACAGTACCCAGCTATATCTTCTTCAAGTCCGCGATAAGCGGATAAGTCATATATACCTTTTGCACTGGCTAGCTCTACGCCTTTACGCATTGACTCATCGTCTGGGAAAGTGCGGGTTGCTACTGCGCTGAGTGATGCGCTCTTATGTGGCTCTAAGCCACGGGCCATTGCTGCGGTGTCGCAATAGGTTTTGGGGTGGACGTTATACACTTCTGACAGGATGTAGCCGTCAAAGAGAGTGTTGTGGCACACAAGGATTGCGGTGTCCCAATCGATGGCGTGGATGGCGTTCATTGCTTCGTCGCCTTCACCATACCAATCTGGTTGTTCGCCGTTGACCTTGATACCTACGCCCCACACTTTGAACTTGGGGTGGGCTACGTACTGTTGGATGTTGAGTTTGGTAAGGCTTACGTCTGAGTCGAAGTAAGTCTCAAAGTCGAGGGTTATAAGGTCATTTTCTGCGGACGGCAGTGTTTGTTGTAGTGCGTGCATTTGCCTTTTGTTCTCCGTTCTGGATTGAGGCTAAGATTTTTTCTCGGTACATGGCTGCTTGTGAGCGGTCCATCTTTGAGATTATTTTTATGTCGGACTTTTTAAGTTTGTATGTAGTCCAATACATTGCTTCCGGTGGTTCTGTTTTTAGTGTGTATTGAATCGCAGTTTCATCTGCTTCAACAAAATACATTTCCATCAGTTTCTCCGAGAGTTAGTAACACTAACTCCTGCATTCGTGAAAGGCAACGAGTTAGCTAGAACTACATATTTCTTTTAGGGAATTGTGTTTATGTGATGTATACGGTTTTGCCGAATGGACCTGTTCTTCGTTTGTCGTTACATACCCAGAGAACTGGGTAGCCAGGATCTTCGGGCAGACGATTTTCTTGGATATCTAGATCGGTAAAATAAATTAACCAATTAGGTTTCTTATCTAGCGATTCGATATATTGGAACGCTGGATTGAACGCTGTACCGCCGCGTCCGTGGATTGCTAGATTATTGAGTGGCAGATCTTTGGGGGTAAGGGTTCTAGGTTCATGGACCTGTGTGTCACAAGAGAAGAACAATATTTCGTCGGGCTTGAATGCTGACAAAATGCTGCTGATCTCTGAACAGAAGCCTTGTTCTTGTGCGGTTGAGCAAGAGCCGGAACTGTCGATGACAATAGCGCCGTTGCCAAGTTTCTTATTGAACTTACGTGGTAAGTAAACGTCGTTGGATAACCAGCGTTTTTTGAACTTGTTGTAATTCCTGACGGAGTTGTCGTTAAACATCCACTTGCGGGTGGCTGCTACCCAGTTAACCTGCGGTCTAAGCAGAGCTTTGATTATTTCTTCTAAGGCTCCTGGCATTTGACCAACTCGCTTGGCTTCTTTGGTGGCGCTTTCTACTGCCATCTCCCAATCAAGTGTGGTTTCTGCTTCGTTGAACTCGCTATCCATTGGATTGCCATCTTCATCCATGCCTGGTTCTAAGATTGTGCATGTGCAAGCTTCACTGTGATCTTGCGGTGTGACGCTGCCGTCATCTGCTGTACCTGGCGTACCTGGAGTGCCGTCATCGTTAGGTTTACTTTTTCCGTTGTTACCAGATAAGGCAGCTAACTCTTCGTAGCATTGATCGGCACTCTTGTTAGCGCCGTGGACACCCATGTACTCGTAGAGAACATACTGAGGGAGGATGAAGCCTTGAATACGTAGCAAGTAATTGATGACTAGGTCAGCGGCTATGTTGTAGAGCTTTTTATCGCGCCCGCTGTCACGATTAAAGTGTTGCAGGACACAGTGCAGGATCTCGTGGGCTAGTGCGCCTGTGATTTCTAACACTGTTAGCGTTTTTAAGTGATCGGGGTTGTAGAAAAGAAATACGCCGTTAGTTGCGAACGTTGGAACGGCTGATGTTGGTTTGAATTTCAGTAGGTACAGAATCATTGAGTACCAAACGTGGTTTAGGCTTAACAATGTCTTGGCTTTGTTGATCTTCTGGTCTGGTGTCAGGTCTGCATTCAACATGTGGTGTGTTCCTAAGTTTTTCTAGTTTTGCCAATAGGTCATTGGCTTGGTTGGCAGAGGTAGATCTCTGTGAGTCGTCTTTGCGTATTGCTGAAAGGTCTGTGTTAGCTAATCTAGCTGCGTCGATTGCAATTGAATCAATGCGTGGGTCGTCAAATATATTTAGAGTTTTAATTAACTCTGCTTTCTCGCTGAGATTTTCGAATGGGTCTTTCCTGAACTTGCCGTCGCTGATCAGGCGCTGGTATATCTTGCTGACGATGTCGTGGATGCGATTTGAGATATCTGTGCGGACTAGCTGATCTTCTTTTAACTGTGCTTTTTCGAACTCTTCTACTAGCGTGAGGTCGAGAGACGAGTCTCCAGTTGGTGGAACCGTATAAGGTAAGACACTGTATTCGGCAAAGAATCGTTGACGTATTTGGCTGGCCTCTGGGTAGAGGTTAGGCTTATACATTTTCTTTAGATATTGTTCTGGGCCACCTCTGATTATCCAATCGGAATACTGAATCATGAAGTGATCAGCTTCGTGATCGAGGATAGCTGAGTGTTGTTCAATGATAGCTTTCACATCTAGGTAGCGTTTCTTGGCTCCGGTTCGTGAGCCTTTGCCGTGGTGCGGGTGAGTTGCTGCATTGAATTCGTCGCGCATTTTACTTTTGGCAGCGTTAGTTTTCGCTAGCATTAAGGGCGGGACTATCCTCCTGGTGTAATTGCCTGCTGATTCGTCTGCTTCGTAACTATTATTGATTTCTCTAGTAAGACTTTTGTCTGCTACTTTACCGTCGAAGGAGTGGATGGTTAAGGTCCACACCAAAGCGTTGTCATTAGTTAGCATTAACTGGCTCCAATTTTGTTTAGCAAGATTGATTGTTTTATGTGGCCAAGATCTTCGATACCCAAATCGGTAAGGTCTACTTTACGTTTGGCTTTCTTAGGGGGTTTTTCGTGCAGTCGCTGGATAACTTCTGTTGGTAACAGGTGCTGGCCTTCGGGGAAGACAGATAAGAACTGACCTACGGTTCTGCACTCATCTAAAATATTACGTATTTGTCGTGTTGCTTTGTCACGTTTCAGTGCAATTTTAGAGGCTTTGGCCCACAGTTCGATGTGGTCTTGGACTTGAGTCGGTAATTGCTCAAAGGGCAAATACCAAATGGTTAGATTAATTCTACTATGTGTGCTGTGATTCATGTGTTCGGATGTAACATTAGGAGAATGTGCTGGTTTAAATTTTTCTGGCCATATTGATGCGAAATTAGTAATTGAAACAGCTTGTTTGTAGCTTTCTCTATCTGCGTAGCCCCATTGGTCTGCAAGATCGTTGGGGTATTTTTGGTTAATGTGAAAAAGTTCTACGCCTGAATTCCACCTAAGCGCATTATTTATCATATTAATTTGATAGCTGTGTTCGGCTATTCCTTCTATATCAAAATTAATAAGGTGATCAGGTAGATCAACTAATTTAAATTCGAAGGTTAGAGGCTTTCCGGTTAGATCTGTATCAAGCTTGCTAGTTGTGTCACCTAGTGTAGTTAGCAGGTCTTCACAAATATCTTTGTTATCTTCTATAAAACGTTGGGTGGAGATGTTGCTGTGACGATCTTGCGCCCATTGTTCTTCGATTGGTGCGTAGCGAATTTCGGGTAACGTGAATGTCTTGTCCATATTTTTTACGATGTGGGAGCGCAGTTCGATGTTGAGATTTACTGAAGCCATGTCTATTACTCCTAAAGAATGTTGCCGATGTCGGCGTTACGGGTAATCCAATCCATAAAGGGTGGTTCTTCTGCCAACTCAGGTTTTACTTTCAGTACGTCGCGGAAGAAAACGATCTGATAGTCAGGGGGTATGCGGTTTATGTACGTGATCACTGCTGCAAAGTTAGTGGTGCTAACTCTGGCAATCAGTGAAGAACATACGGCATAGAGCAATGCGCCTTCTGGTACTTCTGCTTTGGTTGGTTCTAGAAGTAACTCGTCCATATCTGGGATCTGGTCGAAGTCTTTTTCGAACCCTAAGAATGCACGGGCTGCTGCAATACCTACGTGCGCTTGTACGGTTAACATACGGTTTGGTGTTGGCATCGACAGACGGTCACTGAGCATGTGCCAGCTTCGTGCTGTTGGGCTGGTGTACGCATCGTTGTCGATAGCGTGTAGGTACTGCGGTTGCCATCTTAGGAACGCAATGATCATTGGGTAGATGTTGTTGAGTGATGCCCATCGAGCGAAGTCGTCAATGTTGGATTCTAAGACGAAGTGCTGCATACGCAGTTTGAGTGGCTCTGGCATGTCGTAGGTATTACCGTGATCTTCCATACGGTTACCTAGCAAGATCACCTGGGCGGTGTCGTCTAGTGCATGTCCGCCAACCATAAAGTCATAGGTCATTTGGTACATAGCCGCCTGCATGTCCGGTGTTGCATTGGGTACTTCTTCGCACTTAATAACGAAGTTTTTGTTTTCTGGCTTGTTGCCAGTGGGTAACCAGCTAAACGGGGCATAGTCGGATGTAGGCCGTGTTACGTTACTGTTGTCTTCTTGTTTAGTAACGAACGGAAAACCTAACAAGTCGGTAGGTTCGTGTAGATTGGCGCGGAAATCGTAGGATGGATAACCTAACTCTTGGATTACCTCGTCAACAATTGCTGATTTACCAGAAGCTGATGGACCCCAGATCATTGCCGGTATGCGCTTTTGCCCGCGAGCTACTGCCATCGCGTTGTACTGCATGAGGATAAGTAGTTCTTGCTTTAGTTGCGACGGGCTGGTCGTTAAGAAGTCTGACATTAGTGTTCTCCTGAGAACTTAGTATGTTTTGCAGTTGTTGCAATCGTTCGTTGGCTCGCTTTAAGCCTTGTACTACGTATTTTGGGCCTCCCCATCTTCGGTTGTATTGACTGATTTCTCGTCGCGTAGCTGCTATCGCTTCGATAATCGTTTTGGTTTGCGGGAAATAATTTTTCATTTACTTTCTTCGATTAGAATTGTTTTGACTTTGTGTGCTCTCCAGAACCAAGTCTCGGTCCAGGGATCTTCCATTAATTCATGTTTTGCTTTTTCTTGAGCTTCTTCGCTGCTAGCTGCTTTAACCACATAGGTTTGTGTGTGTGGTGCTTCGTAGACAACTTCGTAAGTTCTCTCTGTCATTGCGCATCTCCGATTTTGGACACTGTAAGTGAAACGATTTTGAAATCGTCGTTTACAAATTGGTCACATACCTTGTTGACCTTTAACATGGATATTTTTTTCCAATGCAGATGTTCGATTGATCCATCTGCGTGGGTCACGGTTAGGGTCATGTTGTAAGTCAAAGATTTAATAGCCGTTCTTCCTCTGCAAACGCATAAAACTTAATCTTTCGGATACCGCGCAACCGATCACTGTGTGATGCTTCGCCGTAGCGATACGTTTCCCTAAAAATTTCACCTAACTGAGAGTTCATATCTTTGTACGATATAAGGTGCTGTAACTCTGAAGCGCCGCCAGGTAACTCGTAGTATCTAGCGGTACTACCGTCTGATATTTGTTTTGCTGGGGCAGCTTTTGGCTGCATTTTTTCGACGGGGGCAGTTACTGGCTGCACACCGTGTTTCAGAGCAAGCAACTGCTTTTGTTTGTAGACATACGCTGGAGTTGCTTTTGCTAGTTTGGCGATTTTTTTGATACTGGTTTTTGGGTGCTCGTTTAAAAGCATTACGATTTTCTGTGCTTTGCTCAATTTGTTGCTCCGGTTATTTAGTGTGTGTTTCATGGTTATCCTTGTTCGCTGCGGCTGGGCCAAGCGGAATGCTTAATTAAGCGAACAACTTCCATAACCTCAAGCCCGAGTTGCTCGGCTATCTGTGTGCGGGTTACGCCGTTGTTCTGTAGTTCCCACACTTTGAACACAGTCTCGTTACCGAGCTTGTGTTTCATGTTTCTTAGATGCCGTCGTATGTGCCGCTCGCGGGCAGTTTGCTGATGGCGTATGGCATCAATAAAAGATGGTTTATTCATTACTCTCCCTCTGTTCTATAAAAGTGGTCCGTTGTGGCTGAGAGTGGACCATGCTCATTCGGAACGGCCTGTTGGAAGCCGCAAGCCAGCAAGTTAACCAAGGCAGGTGGTTCGCTTGCTTTTATTATTTGATTCTCCAAACACGTATTTTCGTTCTGTCTTTAGACAATCGCTGTGAAAACTTATATCCATAACTTAGTGTGCCAGTAGCTCTAAACGTGCTAATGAATCTAGAAAATTTAGTCCCGTTAGATTTGACAGCATCAGCTTCAAGTTCGAAACTGTCATTAATTTCCATAACTTCTAGTACGCTGTGAATTTCTTCGTTGCGTCCAGATGTACTTTTCTCTGGGATGGGGATATTTTTATCAATATTGACCATTACCTTTCCTTGAGATGTTTTTAGTTCTCGTCTGATCTGGTTAATCTGAGGTTATACATAATGTTTTCAGCTTCCCCGTAGAATGAGTCGAACCGTTCTTGGTCTTCTTCTGTGTAACGTTCATCACCGTTTTCATCTTTTTCGGTTTGAAGCTTACATCCGCCTAATCCATAATCTTCAGCGAGAAGTACTGCAAGTACAGTGTTCATCTCGATCCATTGTTCGGGTTCTAAAATTAAGTTATTCATTACCTTTCCTTTTGTTAGTCCGCACACCGCACACCACGATCCCCTTTTCGGCTCCGGCTCTGGGCTTCGGCTCGGGACATAAAAAAACCCCCCTAGCTGATAAGCCAGGGGGGTTTGATTTAGGCTGCGTCAGATATCTGCGCAGTGAACTCTGGACCTTCCTTTACTTCTTCCTCGCCATCGTCTTCGTCGTCGAAGCTGATGTCGTTGTCACTCTTATGAAGATCTGCTTCTTTGCGCTCGTTGTTAGCGTCGAGCATGTTCTCCATAACCTCTAAGGCTTGGTCGAAGCTGTCAGCCTTGTGTTGCTGCTCGTACTCGCCGGTCTCTTCGTTGAGAACGTTGACTACGTGGTATCTGAGGTCGTTAACGTTTGAGGCG
>Ga0209192_10001174_pt1 | contig 21909 bp, 26 predicted proteins | sample ArcticOcean_MG_C_11_FD_187433 | JGI IMG/M metagenome (GOLD analysis project Ga0209192, IMG submission 187433) | Marine microbial communities from western Arctic Ocean - ArcticOcean_MG_CB2_154 (SPAdes) (version 2) | ecosystem: Environmental > Aquatic > Marine > Oceanic | place: Arctic Ocean... | reverse complement strand
ATATTCAGAATTTTACGACGCCTGGAATCGAAAAATATATTACCGACAAAGGTTTGTATGAACATTGTAAATCTAAATATGTAGATAAATTAATTAGCAGGAAATCTAGAAGTTTAAAGAGTTCAAAGAGTTCAAAGAGTTCAAAGAGTTCAAAGAGTTCAAAAAAATCAAAGATAAAGGTGAAAACAAGAAAGATAAAATCGAAATGAACACCTATAGTCAGTAATTAAATTCCTATTAATTATAATAATCTTAATATAGATTAATAGGAATTTAATGTTTAAAGTATTTGATAAAAATCCAGAATCTGAAGAAAAAAATGAAGAATATACAGATGATGATTTACGAGCGAAATTAAGTCATGGACTAGGCGATGATGTAATCAACTACTTAAATACACCATTTTTAGATAAAACATATGGTACCGCATCATATAGTGATGTACAAATAAGATCATTTATAGACTCAATATTTAATCTTTTTTCAAAGGGAAACGTTTGTTTTTCAGCAGGAACTATTGTATTTAGTGATTTTGGGAAATTACTGTTTAATTTACTAACATATAACCAATTAAAAATGGAAAATGGTATATATTTATGTAATAATCCTGATAAAGATGTTCGTGGTCAAGATGTTACATCAAAACTAGTTACTGTAAAAAAAACGCATAAAAGTCATAATAAAGTATTTACTTCTGGAAAAGGAGAAAATATCGCATGTCTTCCTACAAATGAAACAAAATTTGAAAGAAGTATTAATCCACCCTTAGAAGGACTATGCGATGAACCAACTTCTCAAGATAAAAAAAGTGAGTCTAAAAGTGTGCTATTGTATTATCCCTTTAAAGTTGAAGATGACAAACAATTATTGTTTTTTAAATTAGAACGAGATGAAATAGAATCATATGGTCATGTTAAAAAAGCAATAGCAACCTATGCTGGAAATAGATTTGATTCCTTTTTTCGCAATTCTAAGCCTGTTTTCGGAGTGAATGAAATACCAAACCAAGGTACAGATACAATTACAGGTTTTGATATGAGAAGAGAGGATAGAAGTCCTGATAAAAATCCGAATGAATGCAATTATTCAGAGTTTTTTAATCAAAAAGACATTGATTTCTATAGAAATTATTATAAAATTTTAGGTATAACCAACCCATCTGACGAGGTAATACAAAATAATATTGCTGAACTAGAATGGTATAATACTAATATTCGAACCGGTTGTGAATTTTATGTTACGAGCTTTTTATTATTTGATATGTTAAAAATATTATTTGTTCCAAAACAATCGGTTACTTTGAAGCATTTGGGTGGAAATGGTAAATTTAGGTCAATTAAAAAAAGCAATAAAAATAAAAATAAAAAGGTGAAACGAAGTAGAAAAGTAAAACGAAGTAGAAAAGTAAAACGAAATAGAAAAGTAAAACAAAGTAGAAATGTGAAACGAAGTAGAAAAGTAAAACAAAGTAGAAAAATGAAACGAAGTAGAAAAATGAAAATGACTCGAAGGTGAAAATGACTCGAATGTGTAAATAAAAATATAATATAAATTAGTTGATTTTATTTATAATTTATATTTGTCTCTTCATTATTTAATCTAATATTAGATTATATGACAGAACAAGTATTTATTTGTATTGCTATTTTAATATTTCTGTATTTCCTTTATCAACAATATATTTTTCAAAAAAGCATCTTTTTCTCTCAAGAAGCATTTACTCCTCAGCAAGTACAAAATATAATACAACCTCCAGGCTCTTATAAAATTGGTACCGCCGATTCTAACTATATTAAAGATACGCAAATATTGACTGTAAGTAACGGATACACTAAAGAAATGATTACTCATTTAAAGCCTAGCAATCCTGAGGCGTTTGACCGAGAAACAACCGATACAATGGGCGACTTTCCTGGAGCAGAACAAGAAAAATATGCTTTACCAACAACTGAATTTGAATACCCAAATGATCATAAATTTACAGTAGATTACAAATGTCGAAAATCAGCTACAGGAATGTTTTCCGATTGTGGTGTTTATTCAGCAAACACTGCCTGGACTGCGGATCCATACAAAGGATTAAATTGTCCATTATCAAATACTAAAACACCTGAAATACCTAGTGACACATTCAATAAGCGTGAAACTAAATACGGAGAGCCTAGCAAATCAGGTATTAGCGGAACTGGTAACTCCATGTTACGATAAAGAATCTAGAAACTTTTAAAAAATAAATACTTTTATAAATTATTTATTTTTTATTTTTAACTTGTAATCTTAGTAAAAGTTACATAAGGTATAACATTATTAACGAGCATACATTAACCCACAATTACCACCAACAAATGTTATCACATTGTATCTCTCTTCAAATACAGTCATGTTGTAATTGTAATCATATAATCGCCAATTTGGTTTATTTACACCTATAATTTCATTTGTTGAAGGATCGCAAATGGTGTAAAACTGAGCTTCTTCGTCTAGTGGAGGACTATATGTCGTAAATTCCAACTGAATATCGCGAAATTTGCTCATATTCATAGCACCAGATGGCTGAAAATCAAATGGATCGTTATGAATGGCAAAACTATAATTGTAGAGTCCGTCTGGAGCATTACCTGATGTTCTTACGTATTTTTCAATGTAATTATATACACCAGCATCCAATACATTTTCGCGATATTTTCCGTCTAATAAAATACCCATTTGCAATAAAATGTCTTTTTGATTTTGAGGATTAAAATCACCTGTAGTAAAATATCCAGTATGTTTTCCGTCAGATGGATTATGACCAGGACCAATACCTGCCTGAGTAACAGCATTGCAATCCAATACCAAATTTCCAGACGGATCCGCAAAATCGACTTCCTGAGGCAGATAATTATAAGGCCAATTTGTGTAATTACTCCATTCATTTCTTAAATTAATATCATTTCGCTGAAATGTCATCATCCACGATGAAACCATACCCATTGTATTTTCCATTTTCACTCGCTGACTACCTGTAACATTGAAAAACTTCCAATCATAGATAGATTTAAACAAGTATTTTTGTTCTCGTGCTGCAAATACTTTCGACTCTTCCTCGGACAAAAATCCATAAGTAGATACTAAATGAACATCCGCATTCCAATTTGTTCGTTTATCTTGATAGGATGATACCGTATTTAATGAAATATCAGGAGGAGGTTGTAAAAAACGATAAAATTGTTGTAATGGTTCGTTAAAATTGGGCTGAACATATGGGTAATTATTTTGTTGGTCTGCTACATCTCGAATAACAATTAATTCTTGTATGGGTCGAAGTGTAATATTAATTTCCAATTCGTTGTATTGGAGAGCTACTAAAGGAAAAGCCATTTTCGCAGCCAATGTGAACCAAAAATTAATTGGAATATACAACTTCCGCGCTCTTATAGAGGGTTCCGGACCAACTGGATTGTCGGTATGATATGCATTTGGATAAGCATTTACGCGTGGACCAACGTTTCCAGGGTCATTTAATTCGGCTACATTACCACTCATGTTATCGTATAGTGCTTTTTTTACGGTTGTAAAATCGCGTTGGATCATCGCAAGTAGATATGCTCCTGAGTAACGATTTAGTGTCTGTCCGCCAACTGCTATTTCCACTTCTTCAATCATTTGTGTGCCCAAATTATCAATCCATTTGAATTCATAAGGTGCCCAATTTCCACTACAATCTTGTGGTGGATAAATAGGACTCCATATAGTAGGTAGTTGAACGACTAAATATGTATCTAGTAATAATTCCGCATATCGCTTCATTCTAAACGTAAATTTAGATGATTCTGATAATCTGAGCGAACGTTGGCCATCAAAATCTAGGCGAAACTTTTGAAGACCGAAATTGGTGTATTTTTTATATGTTGTCTTGAAAAAGGTCTTTGATGGATTTCCGTTTAAATATACATTTTGATTTCCATAAGCTACTATATTTAATAATCCTCCAGGCATAATACTTATATATAATTATCATACATTAATTATTGTTTAACTTTTTATAAAATTACATAATAAAAGTGGCATAATCTAGCAATAATATATAATCATTCATTGTTAAAATATTTTTTCATCTACTATTATAAGTATGGAAAATTTAAAGAATGCTCATCAAATGTTTTCAAAAATGTTTAAAGAACAAAATAAAGCTGTCATGGTAAAATATATTGCTTATTTCGTAATCGTTATTTTAATAGTTGGTTTAATCGCTTACACCGTTGATAAAATTCGTCTTAATAATAATAATTGCGATGCCCTAGGAAAAGTGTATTCAGCTTTCCCAAATATATCATCTATCAATCCAGATGATGCCGCATATAGTTACAAGCTGAGAGATTATTATATAAAAACCGCTTACAATTGTTGTTGTGGTGGTCAATTTAAAAACGATTATGTTAATATTTGTGCTTTAAAAACATGTATTGCTCAAGGTGCTCGTGTTTTGGATTTTGATATTTATTCCATTAACGATGAGCCTATTATAGCAGCTTCATCTGTAGATAACTATACAGTGAAGCAAACATACAATCAAATACATTTAGAAGAAGCATTACAAGTAGTAAATAATTATGCATTTAGTGGTGGTTCTTGTCCCAACCCCAATGATCCATTGATATTACACTTTAGAATTTCCAGTAATAACGATAAAATGTATAAAAAAATGGCAGATACCATTTATAATACCATTCAATCTAGATTATTAGACAAAGAATATAGTTACCAATATGTCGGCAAAAACTTGGGTAGTGAAGACTTGAAATTATTCCTTGGAAAAATCATAATTTCAGTTGATCGTGCGAACCCTCTTTTTGAAAATACACCCCTAAAGGAATATGTAAATATTGCATCCAGTTCCATGTTTTTGCGATCTTTGCGTCATTATGATATTGTTAATACACCAAATTCCGATGAATTAATTGAATATAACAAGAAAAACATGACTCTAGCTATGCCAGATTTAAGTGTTTATAACAATAACATGTCTGCTGTATTGAATTTTAACTATGGGTGTCAATGGGTTGGTATGAATTTCCAAAACTTTGATGATAATATGCAGTATTATACAATGTTTTTCGACAAAGTTGGACACGCGTTTGTATTAAAACCTGAAAACTTGCGATTTATTCCAGTCACTATTCCTGATCCTACTCCGCAAAATCCAGAGAATTCTTTTACGACTCGTGATGTATCTACTGATTACTATTCATTTAGTGTATAAGTTCATACATAAAATGATTTATCTATTCAAATATGTATATAATAATTTTATGTCATTATTATATATATAATAATCCATGTCATCGTGTAATAATAAACTAACCTTGGAAGAAAAGGAAGTTGCTATATTGAGAGATGCCATTGATATTGCTGAAAAACGTAAAGGTAAGAAGACTGTAAGTGATCCTGATGTTAAAAAAATAATTTCTATATTGGAGGATTTTCTAAAGAAGAAACGATTAGTTTGTTATGGTGGAACCGCTATTAATAATATTCTTCCACTAGATGATCAGTTTTATGATAAAGACATTGAAATTCCGGATTACGATTTTTATAGTCCGACTTCTCTTGAAGACGCAAAAGAATTGGCAGATATTTATTATAACGAGGGGTTTCAAGAAGTGGAAGCAAAAGCTGGTGTTCATTATGGCACATATAAAGTATTTGTCAATTTTATTCCTGTAGCAGATATTACTTATTTAGAAAAACCGCTATTTAAACGTGTTCAAAAAGAAGCAATTCGCGTATATGGTATATTATATTGTCCTCCTAATTTTCTTCGCATGAATATGTATTTGGAATTGTCTCGTCCTGCTGGCGATATTAGTCGTTGGGAAAAGGTGCTAAAAAGACTTATCTTATTAAATAAGAATTACCCATTACGTGGTAAGCACTGTGATCCTAAATTGTTTCAACGAGAATTTGAACGTATTGACGCAAAGGAGGAGGAACAATTATATTATACTGTACGTGATTCTTTTATTGACCAAGGTTTGATTTTTTTTGGAGGGTATGCCAGTTTTCTTTATTCTACATACATGCCTACCAAGCAAAAGAAACTCTTCCAAAAAACACCGGATTTTGATGTATTGGCGGAAGAACCTGAAAAAGCGGCAGCTATATTGAAGGAGAGATTAGAAGATTTTGATTACAAAGATATTCAACTTATAAAACACGAGGGAATAGGAGAACTCATTGCGCCTCATTATGAAATAAAGGTGAAAATCAATAATATAGAAGAAACTGTCGCTTTTATTTATAAACCATTGGCCTGTCATAGTTATAATATTATTAAAAAGGGGAAAAAAACGGTTCGCGTAGCAACGATTGATACCATGTTGAGTTTTTATTTTGCGTTTTTCTATAGCGACCGTGACTATTATGATGAAAATCGCATCTTATGTATGGCTCAGTATTTATTTGATGTACAACAGAAAAACAGACTACAGCAAAAGGGACTTTTAAAACGATTTAGTATTAATTGTTACGGAAAACAAGATACCTTGGAAGAAATGAGAAACACCAAGGCGGAAAAATACAAGGAATTAAAGAACAAAAGAAACTCAAAAGAGTATGAATCGTGGTTTTTACGATATGTTCCATTCGAAGAAAAAATGGAAAAAAAGGAAAAGAAAGAAGATAATATGAAAAAAGGAAACAATAGTTCCAAACATGGTACAAAAAAACACAACAAGAAGAATAAACGCAATAAAACGAAAACGAAAAGAAAAGGAAAAGGAGTATTTGGATTATTTTGATTATTTTGATTATTTTGATTCTTTTCTATATTGACTATTTTTTGAATAATAAACATAAATATTATTCAAAAAAATATGTGTATCATCATGTATTCGATAATTATACAGTCAAATATAACATTATATCTCTCCAAATATTTTTAAATACAGATATGTGTTGTCTAATAAAGGTGTCATTTTTTAGACGTTCTGGTAATAAATCATCTATATGTAATCCTAATCGAAAGATATATACAAGAATTATATATACTATTTCTCTCAATCTAAAAAATAATACATCAATCATGTTCCAATCATTCACATAACTACATAAATTATTGGCGACGTTTTTCTCGAAAAACTGATGAGTGTCCATTAATCCTTCAAGTAATCGCGAGTAAATATTCTTTTCGTTCTTTATGAAAATCATATTTTTTATTTTATCTAGGCTTTGTAGATTCAAAAATAGAACCTTGCTACCATTGTCTTTTGTTTTAAACATATATGGGAACGCACCATCAATACAACCATCATTATCTGTTGCCTTTCCTTCCATTAAATAAGGTACATAGAGAGATTTAATGATATTATCAATTAATTCAGCCTTATTTTTATATTTTTTCTTGACGATTTGTTCGCCTTTAATTGTGTCGAAATAGGTCAAGTAAAAACGATTATTTACTAATTGTACATCCTCTTCACTAATAATTTCATTCATCGTTTTCTTAAATTTTACAATTACCTTTTTTAAATCTTGATGCTTTCTTAAATACTTGTAACAGTCGTTACATATCCCAATTGAAATATCCATTTTGTCTAATAAAAACAAGAGTCCTATGATAGCTCCTATACTACATCCTGATACCTTGTTTACTTTTATTTTGTTAGAGCGTTCTAATTCTTTTATATAAAACAAACTACCTAGCATATATACACCATTGAATGCTCCTCCATCTAATACTAAATCTATTTTTTTTGGTAAATGTTTTTCAGGAACATTCTCTATAAGAGTATTTATAAATGTTTGCAAAGCCATAATAATATATTATCTTACGTTTATAACATATTATTTTCTGTGAATAACTACTCATTGTCTATTATAATTTGCATCATATCATTAATAGCACGTTAAAAACACTCGTTAAAAATTGAAGTGTTTATCTAACTAAAGTTATAAGCATTCATATAAGTTCATAACAGTAAAGTATATTACTATGCCTGAAACAGAAGTATTTAGATTAACCAAATTTGAAACAGGTACATCCTATTTCTTTGCCATATATACTAGAAGAGAGGGTAGGCATCCAAATGAAAAATATTTCACTTCCAATGAATTAGAATATGTTGGTGAATATATTCGAAGTGAAAGATGGGGTTACGGTGATGGTGGTGGAGGTGCCGAGATTTTCGTTAAAAGTGGTATTGAAGTTCGAATTGTATATACATATGAAGGAACAACATGCTTCAAAGAAGCAGTAATAACCGGTTAAACAATGATAACAAAACAAAACAATATACTAAAAATAATAAAAAACAAGTAACCAAAAAGTTGTTTTTTATTTTCTATAAATTATATCTTATATATGTGAAAAAGGATAGCAATTGCTAAGATGAATAAATAATATAATACATTGGCTTGTATTGATTCAACGTGATAAACACGGAGAAAAATATCGGATAATCCGAACAACGCTATATAAATAAAAATTAAAGAAATATCTGAAATCATTAATATATATTTACGTAGAAAGAAAATATTATCTAGTTACATTACAATTATTCTACTTATACATTCTGTAAATGAACCAATGTTTTTGAAATAATATAATAAGCTATTCCGAAAAATAGACTGTTTATAATATACCCTGTCAAATTAGGATTGCCATCTTTATTAAAAAGGGAAGGTAATATAGCCAATACTTTGCTTTTAACAATAGGTAGTTGAAAGATAAAATACAATAGTCCAATTATAATGGGTATCTGAAACTCATCATATAATATTTCGAGTGAATCGCGTGAGTTTTGATTTTTCACACGTCTAGCTAATATATCTTGCTCTGTATCTGTATTATGAATGTAATCAGATTGTTCTTGTTGAGGTACATAATTTGGTTTCACTTGATCATCCGCAAAATGAACTGTATTTGTTGGAATATCACGCGAAGGTAATGATGTGCCCCCATTTGCACTGGCTTGTTGAATCCCACTAACTAATTCGTTCATCATTTTTTGCTCATGAATTTCACTAGAATCAATATTTGGACCAGGAACACCAACACCAACACCAGGAGCACCAGCACCAGCACCAGCAGCGGAGATTCCATCGTTTGGGTCGTATGTACTCTGTTTATCAGTTGTTTGTAAAACAACATTTTGGCTACCACTACCGATAGCAGGATCACTTGGTAAATCAGCTAAACTTGTAGTATCAGACATATCTAATATAATGAAAAGATTGATAGATGAACAGAATTACGCAAAATTCACATTTTTTCTTCTTCTCTCACACCCATGAGATTCCATTTCATATTTAAAACAATTATCGCCATATTTATAAACTTTTTTCTTAATATCTTCTAAACTAGGAGCGCTAAATTCAATGCAATTGCGACCAATACAACCTTTTCTAAACAATGTGGCTAGACCCAGTCCTAAAAGCGTTGACATAATTATCTTTCCTGTTTCAGTACGAAATAGTTTTTCAAACGCCATTTATAATACCTATATTATAGTCGTACATAATTATTTATACGACGATAATCGTTGTGATTGTTACATATAGACTATACTTGCAAAGGTATTTCTTCCGCATTATTAGAGCATTTTACTATGTTTTGTTTTAACTGAAAACAATTATCCACCTTGTCGCGAAACTGGAATAAATGAGTATTATCACCAGTAGGATATACGGTTATTTCTTTGGGTGGTGGGCTTGTTATATACACACACATTAGACCAAATAGAAAACTTAAGAGAAATACGCGAAAATTTATGAGAAACATGCTTTTTACTTATATTACTCGTCGATAATATTTTTAGCGGTATAATGTTTTACAATCTATTTTAGTAATCTAGTAATCACTCTCGTATGATTCATTACTATTCGCACTTATCATCCCTCTAGATACCTCTTCGTCTTGTATTTTACCTAGGACAAATGATTCTACAGACGGAATATCAAATGGAACAGTCATGTCTTGTAATGTAAATACCTTTCTTACTAGCGTATGCGTATCTGTATCTCTATCATATTCCATAGCCATATAACGATATTTTAACTCGCGTAATTCATGTAATAATGGAACCAGTTCGGTTTGATAAGTGGAAATCATATCTTTGATTAATTGTATTTGACCAGTTTCATTGAATTCATCTATTGTTGATTTAATAAGAGTTATTTTATTGTAAAAAATAGTCATTTTAGTATTTAATTCGGATTTATTGTCTAAATTAGAAACAACCTCGATAAATTGTGTTTTATATTCCATAACGTCTTCTAAATCCTTTGTTAGTTCATTCTTTAATTTGTTGAATTTGGTTAATGTAGTAGCTTCTTGCTCATATCCAAATAATAAATCCAGCTTGGTTGTTATTATTTCTTCTTTTAACTCATTCACACCTGTCTGAAATACATCTATCAGATCTTCTAAATTGATAAATTTGCCTCTATTTATTTTTATATCCAAATTACAAGGAGACTTATTATCCCCACATATAGCTGTCAATATTCCGGAATCACTCTTGAAAACAGTACCTACCTTTCTACTACAATTGATACAATTTGTCTTTAATTTTCTAAATTTCTCTTGTTTTTGTTTCATAGTTAATTTGTCATTCTTTAAAATAGTATTGATTTGGCTTTGTTTTTTGGTTTCGAATTTGTTCTTTAATTTATAATATTCATTCAACTTTTCCATAAATTCTTCGTCAATTACATCCTTTTTTACATTTTCACTTGATAATGATTTATCATCCATGCTTGTATAGATTAAGAAAACATTTTTCTATTATAAAACTGAACTTCCGGATTATTCTGCCAAGAAGACAAATCTGTACCTAAATGATTCACTTGATTTTTTCTATAGTCCTGCATAAATCGTAATTTGTTCATAATGTACTCTTGTTCTTGACGCTTTTTTTCTTCTTGTGATTTCAAATCATTTTTGTGTTTATATTTAAAATACAAGGTCAATCCTACTACAGTTATAAATGCGGCAAATAATCCTAAATTATAAAGAAAATTATTATATTTATGTTTGATAATATGACATTGTTCTAAAGAAGAACTGAGGAAATATTTAACTCCTGGTTCAATTAAACGAGGGCGGATATTTTGTAAAGTTTCCATTAAAATATAGTTTTATATTTTCAAATTAAATTATACCTATTTATTATATGGCTGCTACAAATTCATCAACATCAATCGTATTTTTTCTAGTATTAACATTGATCTATTTCGTATTTAAATATTACACTAAATCCGAATCAATGGTTAAAATATGGACGATTATTTATTTTTTAGTATTAATCGTGGTACAATTCTTCATAAATTTAGGATTAACTAGTGAAATATGTGGCTCGGCGCAATATGGAGTTGCCTTGAGAACGACACTTCTTCCATGGTTATTGGTTTTTGGTTCCATTAACTTGTTACTTTTCGTGTTTCCGGCTTGGTTAAGTCCGTTTTCAAATACCATCGGTTATTTATTCGCTTATATTACAGGTGTAAATGGATTTTTGAAGAGTATATTAAAAGACAAGGCCGCTCAAAAAGTGGGACCTAATCAATCAGAAATGATCTCTGCTATAAACAATGTATATGACGACAAGTCGTTGTTAATAAATTCGATGACGGCATCGAATTTACCTAATTGGTGGGAAAGTATGACGAAAGGTGGCTTACTTAAATCTGGTATTGGTGATTCTCACTACCTAGAATTATCCAATTTCGTAAAAATGAAGGATGAAATAGCTAAATTTATATGGTATGCTTTAGCTGGAACATTAACTACGTCTATTAGTTACAATTCTATATTAAATTCTGGTTGTACAAAGTCTGTAGAAGAAATGGAAAAAAGACATCAGGCTTATATGGCCCAAGAGAAAAAGATAGCGGAAGAACAAAAAGAGTCTGAATCCAATCAAACAGTGTATAAATCATACGAATAAAGTATGTGAATAAACTTATCTAAAATTATCTAAATTTAGGAAGTGTAATGAAATACAATACAGCTAAATAGGAGAGAATACCTAATAAAATACTTATTAACCATATAGGTAATATTGTTTTTCTCTTGCTACCTAGTCCAAACTCTCTTAAAGTTCCGTCATTATTGTATATAAATCCTGGTTGAAAATAATTCAAAAGTAAGAAGGAAGTGATAAATATAAGGATTGCAAATGTATTGATATGTTTTCGAATAAAACTATAATTCATTATATATATAATAGTAATAATATATCGACAATTGAATGAATAAAGTTGCTAATTTATGTTTAATAAATCTCTCTGATTTCATTTTATTTTATTTATATAAAGTATAATGAACTTTGTTGAAAACCAATCTACAATCATGTCCGCTATGTCGCCTTTAGGGAGCGAATTTTGCGATTATTTCTACTATTTAACCATGATTAATTTAATTCTTCTTGTCTATGTCATCCTCGTTGCGTTGTATATTTTCATCTTTGAGAAAAAGAGAGATAGTTTATTTCATGTTATTTTATCATTTTTACCTATATTCGTGAGTTATTTTACTAATCGTCTATTATACTCCATGTGTGTAGGTTCTACTCAGAAAATGTAATCAAAATACTGAAATAATATAAATATTACGTTGTATATTCAAAAACGATTTACACACCATTAACAAGGGAAATCTTATTCATAATTATATTTTGATTTATGTAAATATAATTATTATCAATGGATATATTGTTGTTTTGATTCATTATCCAAATATACTTTCTTGCTAATCGTTCGTACAATCTTTCCAATTTCCTTATCATCGTGCTCTATATCAGTCATTGAATGACATATTAAATGGGTTAGTTTTGTTTGTATGCTGTCATCTTTTTCCCAACCTTCATTTACATCTTTCCACTTGTTTATCATGGTTCTTTGTTTTCGTGCTAATTTTGTTATACCTAGTAAAACTTTCACCAATTCAGTATCTTTCTCCCAAATATCTTCTTCCTTGACGTAAATAGTTTTTCTAGACGCATCTGTACAATGTATAGGTCTCTCTAGTATGTCTAATTGACTAAGTCCATTCGTTATCATATTGGTTATTGTTTTTGTAAGTCCATTTTCTATGGTATGATCATATGTTTCTGCTGTTATAGGTAATGTATCTATGAAATCTGTTAGATTCATTGCATTTTTACAATGTTCATTCAAAAACATATGAATATTGAAATTTTGAGTATTATGACTATTTGTAATGTTATGTGAATTATTACCTATATTTGGCATTATTTCCAACATCTTCTCCATGACATCCTTGTTTGTACTAGTTATATTTGAGACGAGTTCATTCATAAAATCTTGGTTCTTTGATGTTATTAGTTCGACTAGTTTTTGCGTCATATCAGTCTTATCGATTACTTGTATTGTCTCACAACTCGACGTGCATACCTTTTTATGCCTATATAATCCACTTTCCCATTTGTATGTCTTCCCACACTCGCATACATATTTATTCATTGTAATATCTTTGGGGATTTTTGGGGATTTTTGGGGATTTTTGGGGATTTTTACTACCATTTTACTACCATTTTGATGCTTTCTAGTGGTCAAGTGTTTATTATAGTCTTTTTTGTTGCTACATTTATAGTTACAGAAATTACAGAAAAATATATTGGGGATTTTTTGGGACAAATTACTACCATTTACTACCATTTATATGATAGTAGAAAAAATCCCCTAAATCCTTTCCATAAATACTTAAAAAATTACAGTAACAAATGAAAACAGTTTATTTTGGAAATGAGAGCATTATGCTCTAAATCACTTTTTCACGTTTTTTTCATTTGTAATCTCAATAAATCAAAAACTACACATAAAAAGCATGTTGAATTTTAAAAATCTGAAAATAGAATTGAAAAAAGTTGTAAAAGTGAAATACCTACTATTATCAAAGACATCCAAGCTTTTTAGGGTCAAAAACAGCCCCTTCATATGTAGGGGGCTACCTACATGCCCTACATGACTTTTTCGGTTTTTTGAGAAATGGAAATCATCAAGCGCAAGTTACCTACATGAAATTCATGTCCCTTAAAACTGAAATCAAAAAAGTCATTATGCCGTGACTTGTTTTAGGGGGGTAAAAAACAGCTGAAAACGACTGTTTTATTTATCGGTCAAAATAGGCGAATACATAATGGAATTATTGGTTTCAGTTTTTAAGGACATAATTAATTCATTATAAAATAAAATAAAACCTGTGATATTTGTAATGTTTTATGATAAAATCTCTCTATTGTAACTTATAGATTGTATATTTGAGTGGAATATATTATGTAATAGATGATGAAGTCTTTTACATAGTAAAGAAGAATTAAATAATATATGTAGAGAGATACGCGAATATTACATATTAAATCAATCGAAACGCGCTACAAAATATATAAAGATAATTGCTAGAAAAAATTGATATTTATTATAAATATAATAAGTATCAACAATTAATTATCTAAAATGGGAAATACCTATTCTAGTCGTATAATAAACGAAAATAAGGATTGTTTAATCTGTTGGGAACAAGTAGATAATAACGATTGTACCCAATGTGTCCAATGTATTCAATGTAATATTCAATTACACGCTTATTGTGAAGAAACATATAGAGCCGAAAAAGGATATTGTAAATGCCCTCATTGTCAGGGTATCGGAACACTCGGTATAGGGAGATATTAGTTTTGGTTAAATGGTAATATTGAAAAACTATATCCGCTCATCATCGTTCTGTCGTATTCGTCTTTTGAATAGATGAATATTACGTAGTAAATTTGTTCTGAATACGCTCTAAAATGTCATTATTATAAATACCACTTGGTTTATAGTTTTTAGTGGAATTATAATCCTTGTCTTTTTCTTTCGTTACGACGAGTGATGTTCCTTGTTTATTTAGAAGAGACTGATCAGCATTCGTAAGATTATTACCATTCTCAATTTGAGGCGTTTTATCGACTGGTTGGCCGTATCCATCAATAACAGTACCGGTCTGTTTCTTATATTCCTGACGAACATAGCCTGGTACCCAATGGGACCAACTAATAAAGATAAGATTCGGATGCGTATATCTTACGACTAAATCATTTTCGCGCAATTTGCGTAAAATATAACCAGTACATTCGGCTACATCATATCTTGAAACACCAATCATGACTTCAGGAATTAAATACCATAGAAACTGTTCTTTTCCTCGATTTTGATTGGAAGTCAGTTTAATTTTAGCATGTATTCTATTTAAGATTTTGTTATACAATGTTAATTTACTCTCGGCAATCTCTCTCTTCTTTTCAAACAAATCATCCAAGCTGATTTTATCTGTTAAATCGTTCTCATCAGATAGTGTAAAAATGTTCATATTATTTTGTCTATAGAAAAAAATAAAATGAAAATACTGTATTTATACAAACTAAAAAAATAATATCCTTAATTAGTATAGCAATAATATGGCAGAGAAAAGGGATGTAAAATTAAATATGCTATTATTATTCATATTAATTGTAAAAGTACTGTGGGTACTATCATTATTTAGCCATTTTATTATAAAACATTATTTATCAGATGATAATTATTATGTAGAACTTAACGTGAATATAGAATATATGTTACATAATTTTTTTACAATATTAATCGGTTCATTGTTAATTTATTTATATCATCACCTAACATCAAAAGTAGTATGTATAGAAGGACATATAAAGCTTTATTTATTTAGTTTTGGTATATTGTCTATAATTGGTGTTCTACAAAAAATGTTTAATAAATATTATTTTACAGAATATGGTAAAATATCAGAGGAAGTAGAATATGACTTAGGAAATAAATAAATATTTAAAAAGTAAAATACTTAATCAGAATTAATCATATATGAATAAGATATATGATTAAACATTTGGTAATTAATGGCGGCGGTCCTACAGGACTCTTATGCTATGGTGCAATAAAGCACTTATTTGAAAAAGATTTTATTCATATTGATAATATCAAGTCGATATATGGTACTTCTGCTGGAGCTATTAGTGCAGTGATTCTATCATTAAAATATGACTGGAAAACATTGGATGATTATTTCTTAAAAAGACCTTGGAATAAGGTATTTAAAATAGAACCTGACAATTTCATTGATATGTATTACAACAAAGGAATGTTTCAAGTCAGTATGGTAAAGGAAATGTTGGAACCGTTATTAACTGCGAAAGATTTAACAAAGGAAATTACATTAAAAGAGTATTATGAATACAATCATATCGATTTGCATTTCTTTACGGTGGAAATGAATTCATTTCAAAAAATAGATTTAAGTCATAAAACACATCCTGATTTATCATTAATCACAGCCCTAGAAATGAGTAGTGCCGTTCCAATATTGTTTAAACCAGTTATTGAAGGCGATAAATGTTATGTCGATGGTAGTTTATTCGATAATTACCCCATAAATGAATGTTTGCAAAACGAACAATGTAGTGAAGACGAGGTGTTGGGAATTAAGAACAAATGGAGTAACCTAGAACAAACTATAAATAATGAAATGAACATTTTTCAGTATTTACAAGCATCAATGAGCAAAATTATTAAATTTATTCAAATAGACTCTAAGCCTAAACAAATCAGATATGAATTAAAATGTATATGTGATAAGAAACTAGCAGATTATTCCACATGGTTTGAATATTTGACAAACGTAGAAATGATGAAAGAATTAATAGAAGAAGGTAAAACGTTTGCAGAATTATTTTTACATTATGAAAAAGAGTTAGGCAACTAAACAACTAGCTAATTCAAAGTACTATTTAAAAACTCTTTCAGATGTTCTAAAGAAGGCTTAGCATCGTATTCAATAATTTGATTACCCTTTACTAATTTGATGGTGGGGTATCCTTCCACCTTGTATTTATCTGCTAAAGTAGGATTTTCTTCTCCATCTACCTGTTGAAAGATTAACTTATGTCCATTGTATATTTTTCCATCGTATTCTTCTTTTAGTTCATTCCAAATAGGAATAGCCTTTTTACTATGGGGACACCATTCAACTGTAAAGATAAACAATTCTACTTCAGGTGCGTCGTCCGACGAATCACTCGTATCGTGAAACTCTTTATTGGGAAGAAATTTAGTATCTACCATGGGAGTGACATATTTACTATAAACATATACAGCTACAACTAAGAAGAATATGATCACAAGTAATATCATCCAAAATCTTGTATTGCTAAGTAAATTATAGGCTCCTTCTTGAATACTTTCTAACATATTATATATTTTTTAGATATAAAATGTTGTTTTTAAAAACGAATTACCGACAAATGTATGTATTATTTTGATTATTTGATAAAATCATAGAATATGTATGCTATAAATGATAAGATGAGTAGAGAGAAAACACTATTTAAGAGAAAATTGTTTCGAACTATTGCTAAACTCGGACTTGTAAAAATACTATCAATGTCCAATAAAGAATTTGATGAAACGATATTTGTGTATAGTGAGTAGGATAGTAAGCCAATTATTAGTAATCTAGCAATTACATTGGTAAATGTATTAGTAGATGGTTTTAATGAGGCTACTAAATCAGACGACTGTGACGGTACGATTATAAATAAAAATATAAGGAGTATGGCAACTGCATTTATGTAAAAGGTAGATTTCGTATTATTGCAAAAATCTTGGTATATTTGTTGATACGTATCTTTCATTATAATATAGGCGTAAAATTTTTTCTCTAAATAATGTAATATGAAAACTAGTAAAAACATGAAATCGCGTAAAAATATAAAGTCACGTAAAAATAAGACCAACAAACGTATATTTTCCAAAAAAGACTTTAGCGATGGAGATGGTATGCTTGTGAGTGTATGGGGACCGGCTCAATGGCATTTTTTACATACAATGAGTTTTAACTATCCAGTAAAACCAACCAACAAGGATAAAAAACACTACAGAGACTACATGTTAAACTTGGTCAATATATTACCATGCAAACATTGTAGAGAGAATTTGAAAAAAAATTACAAGGTATTTCCTTTGACAATGGACTGTATGAAGGATCGTAATAGTTTTTCTAGATATGTATATCGGCTTCATGAACGTATCAATAAAAATTTAGGAAAAGATTCCGGATTGACGTATTGTGATGTGAGAGAAAGATACGAGCATTTCAGAGCAAGATGTCTAGACGAAAAAGCAAAAAAATTTATATTCAACAAAACGCGTAAAAATAACAAGGAAAAGGGATGTACTGAACCACTCTATGGAAAAAAGGCAAAATGTATTATTAAGATTGTTCCCAAAGAAGAAAAATGTAAAACATTTCAAATGGATGCAAAATGTAAGAATACACGTGAATAATTATTAATTTCTATTTTTTCTAAACATTATATATAATGTCAAGTTCTTCGTGTCCTGTAATGACTCCAGAAGGAAAAAAACGTTTAGAATCATTCACCAATGCATTAGTTGAAGGAGGTATTAAGGTTGAAAACGTTGGAACCGGTTTAACTACATGTCCTATAAAAGGTGGCAAAAGAAAAAATATGAAAAAGCAAAGAGGTGGAGCTATTACAACACAACAATTGAAACAGATGTATATGTTTTTGTTGGCTATTATAGCTGGATATGTATTATCTGGTGATTCAATGGCATCACGAACGATATGGGATGGAATCGAAGGTATATATAATGGACAATGCAACAGTGTCACAAATAGAGTTTTTGCTCAATGGGGACTTGGTAATACACTATGTACGATGTATCTTACTATTATAGATCATTCAGTAAAAGCTTTAGCAATGCAGCCATTGTCAGTTACATTTATGACTATGGTAGTTACTAGTATTATTAAGGCCCCTGCTATGGCCAGTGAAATAATAAATGGTACTGTAAATACTTTTGCTACAATTGTAAATAATACTTATCCTGGAATGATTACTATGTCTCAACTTATGATTGAAAATGGTAATGGAGGAAAGGCAAATACTATGGCACTAGAAAATGAAATGAATGAAGTACTAAATGAACTACCACCTGATGCACAAGCAGTTTTTGTTCCACAAACTGGAATTGAAGCGGTTATTGCTGCTACTGAGCTAGTACCTCCTCCTCAAGCCGGATTAGATTTTCTTGCTAATATCACCACTTCGTCGAGACGTGTTACTGAACTGGATGGAGGGAAACGAAAATCTAAGAGAAAAATGAAAACAAAGAAGTCCAAGAAATCCAATAAGTCCAAGAAGTCCAAGAAGTCCAAAAAGTCCAAAAAAGTAAAGAAGACTAAAAAATCTAGAAAAGCATAATATAGTTACATATATGGTATGGTACTTTTGTAATACATCAGTAATAATATAATATACATTTTTGTTATCATATTATTTTTTATCTACATACCAAATTGGCTAAAGTCGGCTATGACTGGTCTAGGCAAATAGTTGTCGTTGGAACTGGAATAATTGGGTACTTTTTTGCAATCAAATGCTGGCTCAGGACATCTACCACAAGGAGGACATGGTTGGCATTTTTCTTGTCTAGGACAAGCAGAAGCCTGAGGGCAAACCGGACAGACAGGTGGTACAACCTCCGATTTTAAAATATACATATCTTCTTGTCCTGGAGGAATATCGTAGGAATGAACTCCTGTTGGAAGAGCACTACTGGCATCTGTTTTGTGGGCAACTACGACAACATCTTTATTGGAAGACATTCCCTCGCGTACAAACTCGCCTAAAAAGCCAGCAAATACTAATGATAATAACAGAATAATAAACAAATGTATTTTTTCAAACTTCATTCTATATTATACTTTAAGAAAATTTTAAAATATAAAATTGAATATAACTATTATTATCATTATGATTCATAATTATATTACCTGAATATCTAATGCCAAGAACAAAACAAGAACCACTGACCAAATTCTATAATGAAGAGAGTCAAACGCTGGAAATCGGTATTGATGAAGCAGGTCGCGGTCCTCTATTCGGTCGTGTCTATACTGCGGCTGTCATATTACCTAAAGACGACGTATTCGAATATGATACAATGAAAGACAGTAAGAAATTCAGTAGTAGTAAAAAGATATTGGAAGCAGCCGAACATATAAAAAAACATGCTTTAGCATGGAGTGTTACCTACAATGATGAAACAGTTGTTGATAAAATTAATATTCGTCAGTCAGTATTGTCAAGTATGCATAATAGTATCAAGAATGTGATTGATATGGAGAGTAATAATGAAAATGAATATTTCCTTCTAGTAGATGGAAACGATTTTAAACCATATATGCGTTTCAATAATGACGAATTTCTACAGGTAAAGCATATTTGTATTGAAGGAGGTGATAATAAATATTGCGCGATAGCTGCTGCGTCAATATTGGCCAAGACGGAGCGCGATAAATATATTGAAGAATTATGTGAAGAGTATCCTGAACTAAAAGACAAATATAGTATTCATAAAAACAAAGGATATGGTACAAAATTACATCTAGATGGTATAAAGGAATTCGGCATTAGCAACTGGCATCGCAAGTCATATGGTATTTGTAAAGATTATTGTTGAATCGGTTTAAAATTGTGTGGAATCATTTGCTCTATATTTACATAAAATTGAAGTATTTTTCTGTTTTGTTGAAATGACAAATTAACCACAATCAATATGAAAGTACTAATATTTGATACAGAAACGACCGGATTACCTGAGGGAAAGAATCCCAGTATTTATGAGACGCAAAAATGGCCTCATATTATTCAACTATCGTATATCGTTTATGATAGTGAAACCAATGATATTGTTACATTGGAAGATGACTATATTTCCATCGACGAGAATGTGGTCATACAACCAGAAAGTCAAAAAATCCACAATATTTCACGTGAAATGCTTGCAGATAAAGGTATTTCAATCGAACAAGCTCTAGAAAAATTCAATAAATTCTCAGAAATGTCTGACTTGCTAGTGGGACACAATGTTTCATTTGATAAACGAATGGTCATAGTAGAAGGAATTCGAAATAAAATCAGAGTGAATATTCATGATACCTATTGCACGATGAAAAACAGCGTGGAACTATGTAAAATAGAGCGTTTTTGGCCAAACGGTGATGCGTATTTCAAATATCCTACGCTCAGCGAATTACATAACGAGCTATTTCAGAAAATTCCTAAAAACACTCATAATGCGCTGATTGATATACTGATTTGTATGCGATGCTTTGTGAAAATCGAATTACACAAGGATATTTGTCGCATTAACAGAACCATTCGTACAATGATGCGAGAGGCGTATTAAAAATCAAATAAACGTAAAAATCATATAAAAATCATATAAAAATAAAAATTGATACTGAAAAGTATTTTTTTTATCAACCAAATAAACTTTTAAAATAGCATATAAAATATGTCCAACTATTACAATAATTTAGATATAAATGAAAAATCTGATGATCTATCAAGAGAAAAAGAAGAGAAAAAAGCTAGAAAAATATTAAAATCGATTGAAGACCTGAAGAAGAGAAGTAATTTAAATGACGATCAAAAAAGGAAAATAGACACCGAATATCTATGGCGTAAATTTTTAGATCCGTCTTATACCACACGTGAAGAAAAAAAACAATTAGAAAAAGAAAGAGAACGCGAAGCCGTAGTAAAAAAGAAGAAGAGAGATAAGAAAAGAGTAGAATCAGAACGACTGAACAAAATAAGAGAAGAGGAACAAATAAAAAAGGACGCCAAATTACAAAAAGAACAAGACAAACGAGAAGCAGAAAGAAGACAACACGAAAAGGAAGCAGAGAGAATAAATAAAGAAAGATATAACCAATGGAGAAAACAACAAGAAGAAGAAGCGGAAAAGGAACGTATAAAGAACGAAGAAGAAGCGGAAAAGGAACGTACAAAGAGGGCAGAAGAAGAAATAAACAACCCTGAT
>Ga0209192_10001173_pt1 | contig 21916 bp, 27 predicted proteins | sample ArcticOcean_MG_C_11_FD_187433 | JGI IMG/M metagenome (GOLD analysis project Ga0209192, IMG submission 187433) | Marine microbial communities from western Arctic Ocean - ArcticOcean_MG_CB2_154 (SPAdes) (version 2) | ecosystem: Environmental > Aquatic > Marine > Oceanic | place: Arctic Ocean... | reverse complement strand
TTATTTATTACTATTATTTATTACTATTATTTATTACTATTATTTATTACTATTATTTATTACTATTATTTATTACTATTAATTCACTATCATTATATAATCGTTTCATATAATCCTTATCATCACTACTGTAAAGACTAATACAACGATCTATATTATTTTTCTCTGATATACTGCATTTTTCTTCTATTTTTTCTTCTACATCTTCATTATTTAAATGCATTTGTTGTCTATCTATTAAATCTGTTATTGTTTCTTCCTTATTTTGAAATTCCCATTTATTATTTTTCATTACTTTTATATGAGGTCCTTTTTTATTAGTTATTTTTATATTGTGATTTTCGGGATGAGCTTCATTAAAATGTGTATGTTTAATTAATTCGGGTATTACTTTTGCTGGTTTAAATTTTAGTAAATTTAATATAAAATCACTTTTAATATATTTAGTATTTTCTTCACCATAATTATTTATATTTATTGTATTATTAATTGTATTATTACTATTTGTATTATTATTACTATTATTATTATTATTACTATTATTATTTGTATTATTTGTAATAGTATTTCCATCACTATTAACTAATAATTTCTCTACCATTTCCTTTAATTCCTTTATTTCATTATCCTTTTCTAAATCATTTTTTTCTTTTTCTATTTTTATTTTACAAGTTTTTTCATGCTTTCGCATATTACTATTTGTTGAATAATATTTATTACAGTATATACATTCATATTTAGTTTCATTGTAATCAATAGGGTTTATTTTTAATGGTGTTTCATTTGGAGTAATTTTGGATTCATTTGGATTCATTTTGGATTCATTTGGATTCATTTTGGGTTCATTTGGGTTCAAACTCTTATTTGCTAAATTATAGTATTTTTTTATATCTTCTATACTAATATCACCGAGTATAGGTCTACACACATTTTTACGATTTAGGTGATGAATTATGTTACATTTCTTATTTGTATTATAACCACATCTATGACATAAATATTCAACCATTTATATCTGTATATACTATATATATTATTTTAATTTTTAAATGCTTAAGTTTTTACTTAAATTAAGCCAAAAATTAAGCTTTTTAAAAAAGGGGGGGGGAAATTTAAAAAAAAAAAAGTATTTTGAAATTTTTTTTCTTCAGAAAATCCTTTACAAAAAAATAAATTAATAAGTAAAAAGGTCGTTTTCCCAGAAAAAAGTTGGGTTAGGTTTTTGAATCTCAGAGATTTCTTATTTTTTATAAGTATTTTATTAATAACTATTTATTAGTGTTTTATATAAAATGTATTAATTATAGTGTTAAGTAAAATATTATAACTGTTATTTTAGTAAAAAATACAATTTGATGTTTTAGTAAAAATACAAAAAAAAATGACAAATATGAGATTCGAACTCATGAAGCTTACGCACTAGAACTTGAGTCTAGCCCCTTTGACCACTCGGGAAATTTGCCTTTTTATATCCCCATATGCTGAATCGAACCGCTACCGATTTTGTGAAAGTGAATCACCCTAACCACTTGACTATATGGGGATAAGTGCTCCATGGCGGGCTCGAACCGCCGACCTCCGCGTTATAAGCACGTTGCTCTACCAACTGAGCTAATGGAGCTGTTACAGACTTCCTTATATTTTTTAAAACAAAATTTTTTGAGTTTGCTGTATGAAGTCTTAAATGCTGAAGGTGGGATTCGAACCCACGAAGCCGTAGCAGTAGAGCTTAAGTCTACCCCCTTTGACCGCTCGGGAACCTCAGCTGATTTAAATAGATCAAACTGTAAATACATCAATATATGCTGAAGGTGGGATTCGAACCCACGAAGCCGTAGCAGTAGAGCTTAAGTCTACCCCCTTTGACCGCTCGGGAACCTCAGCTAAGGTAAAGGTAAATAAATCAATATATGCTGAAGGTGGGATTCGAACCCACGAAGCCGTAGCAGTAGAGCTTAAGTCTACCCCCTTTGACCGCTCGGGAACCTCAGCTGATTTAAATAGATCAAACTGTAAATACATCAATATATGCTCCATGGCGGGCTCGAACCGCCGACCTCCGCGTTATAAGCACGTTGCTCTACCAACTGAGCTAATGGAGCTGTTACAGACTTCCTTATATTTTTTAAAACAAAATTTTTTGAGTTTGCTGTACGAAGTCTTAAATGCTGAAGGTGGGATTCGAACCCACGAAGCCGTAGCAGTAGAGCTTAAGTCTACCCCCTTTGACCGCTCGGGAACCTCAACTTAATTAGTTTTTTCTTATACTTTATAAACCATTTTCTTTACGACAATAACGGGACTCGAACCCGCGCGGGGAAACCCCAATGGATTAGCAATCCATCGCCTTAACCACTCGGCCATATTGTCAAATGCCCACAATGTGGATCGAACACATGACCTTCAGATCTTCAGTCTGACGCTCTCCCAACTGAGCTATGTGGGCTTCCTTCTTATATATATACATCACTTTATTTCTAAATGATTTATATATAATATATAACTTTTATATATCCTAAACTCTGAAGTGTAATATATCTCCTATATCCGTGACCCTAGGTATTCATATTATAATATATATATTTTCATATTTATTATAGAAATCCTCTTATATTTGTAAACCATATGTCCTTATTAATTATTGATCCTCTATACACCAGTCTCGTTCAGATTTGATGTATATTTTACATATATCTCTCACCATGACGAGTATCCCATAGATTATCCATGTATAATATCTCGAGTTACGACCCATCCGTTCTCAGACCCCATACCTACATATCTCAATCCATTGGACCGACTGAGCTCTCTCGTGGTGATATTACAGACTGGTTAAGGTGTAAGGTCTATGGTGTGTTCTGTCTAGAGTCTATAGTAAGATATGAGATATGTACTATCTAGAGTCTATATAGACGACGGACCGTACTTGTTAGAGTCTGTACTAGTTAGAGTGTATATCTCTAGGGTGTGGACCTCTAGGGTGTACTAGTTAGAGTGTATATCTCTAGGGTGTGGACCTCTAGGGTGTACTAGTTAGAGTGTATACCTCTAGGGTGTGGATTGGTTAGGGTGTGGATTGGTTAGGGTGTGGATTGGTTAGGGTGTGGATTGGTTAGGGTGTGGATTGGTTAGGGTGCAACTGAGTCTAAAATCGATCTTGATTGTTCAGCTCTTATGACACCGTATACACGGATCTGTGTACGCTAGGGTGTAACTGAGTCTTAAATCGATCTGCGTTTGATAACAGATATACACCAGTATGAGTTTCTCCACCATGAACCAAATGATCACAGACGCTACTACAACTGATATCTCTGATCTTGAGCTTCTCAGCACGAGTCTTAAGACTCGGATCTCTGATCTCAAGAAGCAACGTACCCAAGAGCACCGTGATGCAGACAAGGCTGATGCTACCAAGATACGCGAAGAGGCTAGGAGCGAGCGTGAACGGATTGCAGCTGAGAAGAAGGTTGCGTTTGAGTGTGAGGCAACTTCCAAGAAGGCTTCTAAGGAGGCTCAGAAACAGCTCAAGAAGGATCGTTCATCTTCTCTCAAGAAGATCTCTAAACTTCTTGTTCTTGCTCCTACCCAGAGGGGCGTATTTCAGACCTTCTACAAGACATACAAGAGCACTATGGCCCAAAATGCCAAGACTCTGAAGGAACTCGAGAAGCTTCAAGCACGCACTCTCAAGTCCGCCAAGACATCTATCGCCCAAGAGGCTAAGGATGCTGCTAAGACTGAGCGTGAGCAGAAGAAGGTCGAGGTCGCTCAGAAGAAGGCCGAACATGCCGCAGCTGTTGCTGAACGCAAGGCCGCGGGTGTTCCTAAGAATGCCGCATTCCATGCTCTCGCCAAGTATTGGACGATCGCTAAGATCGAGTCTGAACTCGAAGAGCAATACTGGCCGACTGCTGTTGCTGAAGACAGTAAACGCGACTGGAACACATGGGCTTACGATATGCTCAAGAAGGGTGGACTTGGAGTTGAGACCAAGGATCTCCCAGAGATTCTCAGTCAACACGCCTAATGAGGATGAGGGATGAGGGATGAGGGATGAGGGATGAGGGATGAGGGACACACAGTGGGTGTGGGTGATCTGATAGAGATCATTTTTTTACATTTATAGAATCGATCTTGCTTCTGTAACTCCAGTAAGTCCAAGGCCTCTACTATGCCGTCCACCACCGCCATCTCTAAAGTCTATACGCCGCCGCCTAGCCCGCCTCCCAGTCCCCCATCCGAGTCTGAACCGCCCCAATGGGACCCTCTTGAGGAGTTCGCCATTTTTGAGTAGATCTCTGTTTTACATACGGGGAGAAAACACGAGGAAGGTTTTTTTATATTACAGACTTGTAAAATCGATCCCATGTCTGTTCTAAACTCAACCAAAATGACCTACCAGAACCCCGTCACTATCGACTCCTATGCTCGGAAACAACTGAGTGGACCAGAAAATGGATCAGATTTTCCACGCATACAGACTCTTCCAGAACTCATGGATTTGTTGCCCGATAATTGCCACTCTCAATGGAAGAATGAATTGCACAATTCATGGTGTTTCTACGAACACTTGTCACTTAAATACTCTGATCGTCATAAACATGCTCTCCCAGATCTTCCACGCAGTTTGACAGACAATGAACTCAAGGTTCTACCCCGTCTAACAACTACACTTCTCCAAGGAGTTAGAGATAAGGGTTTGTGGTTCTTCGATGACTGTGTCAATAACATCTATATGCCATATAATGGTTGGGATGAATGCAAAATCTGGAGAACATGTGCACGATCATGGACTAATGGACAACCCATCAACAGCACATACACTCTTCGAAAACGCAGTAAATATCTGTTTTTCGAAACTGCTGGTACTGGATTTCACTACCGTACAGAGTATCCCCAAGGGATTGCCGAAATTCTGTCTCGCGAATTTCACAAATGTGCCATTAAGAATGTCACTACTATCATTCGAGACAAGTTTATTCGACTCTGGTGCTCTGTACCCCACAAGAAGGGTACACATATCAAGACCATTGCCAAGAAACTGTTTGATTATCTTCCAACAGATCAGAAACCTTCTAAGGATAAACAAGATCAGTTTATTGAAGCACTACTCGAACACATTGACTTGTTGAAAACATCTGACAAGGAACGAAGAGCCAACTTTACAACAGAGCGTCGTAAGCAAATCCAACAAAATGCTCGATGGAATAGTCAGCAGATGGAATGGACTGTTATACGCGCAGAACAATACCAACAGCGTGATTTTAATAGAGAAACAATGAAGCTCGACAGATTACAGATGAAACTTGAAAAACAACAACAAAAACTTCAAGACATCAATACGAAGAATCTTACCAAACTTCACAAATATCAATGTAAACTCGACCAAACATTGCATATGCGTTCCGCTACTCTTCTATCCGGGGTCTGTAAATCACTCAACCAACACTACAAGACCATCAATAATAAGGAGATCTCTACAAACCCCTTCGATACTCCATCTTCTGATACATTCATTATCGCACAACATCTTCTTACTACTTCCAAAATTGCCTAAGGGCCACATATATACACGAGGGACACACATTGGGTGTGGATGGTATGAACGAGACCATTTTTTTACATTTTACATTATACAAACCTTAAATCGATCCTTCTTATATTCTCTGTACAACACAACATGTCCGCTATCAACTTCTCTCTTCCAGTCCCGACCAACGGTCTCATGATCGATCATCGTAATCCTCCTACTACCCACATCTTCAATGATGTCCCCATCGATGGAACCATCCACAAGGTGGTATACATCTGTGGTGATCAGATGATCTATCAACCCACCCCCCTTCCTTCTCAGAAGAACGACAATGACATCTTCTATCTGTCCTCTGATGAGGATGGACTCGAAGGTCTCGATCTCCTCCCCCCAATCTCTTCTCCTAAGAAGAAGAAAGGTCCTAAGGCTCTGTTCCAAGCTCGCAAAGATGCTCGGAAACTCAAGAAAGAAACTGCTGTCAAACTCATTCAAGCTGTCTTCGTTGGCATCCGCACTCGTGAAGAGGCTACACACGCACAAGAGAAATATGCTGTAGAACTCAAGAAAGAACGCGCTGCACGCAAGGCTCAACGCAATTCACCTACCGGCAAAGCTCAAAAAACCGCCCAAAAAATGGCCGACGAATACAATAAGATTCAAGCCAATGCTGTATTTGCCCGCAATACTCTAGAGCAATATGCTATGTCTCTCGGTTACATCCTCAAGGGCAATGAAACCAATCAGAAACTTGAAGAGGTTATCAAGAAGATCCTTGATGACTCTATCATCACATCTACATCCAAATCATCTACACCAGAATCCGCCACTGTATGGGTCTCTGTTCCATTCAAAGAACAGAAGTGTACTTACAAGAATGTCAAAAAAACAACCAAGAAATGCAACAACTACAAGACTGCCAAGAAATCTACAGATACTACCACACAAACTAAGGTCGACACCAAACCCATTAGTGTAGAATATGCCCATGATCTGTCAGAGTTTCCACGTATTAATACTGTAACTCAACATCAATTCAAGCGAGGCATCCTTCGAACTCACTAGAGTTCACATACGCACATATATCTCATCTCTAAATTAAAGAGAAAATAAAAATATTCATACACAAAAACACAAAAATATATAAAAATAATGGTTGGATAGTGGAGAGACATGAACTGAGGTCTTTTTTAGATTCTCTAAATCGATCCTTACTCTATTATTCTTTACATCACAACCAATAATGGCTCCACAATACCCTCATTATCGATACCGTCAGCAGTCATCATTCATCCACTACATTCTGGTCTGTATGTTTCTAGTTTGGGCCGTATCAAACAATCATATTGGTCCAATCACATTCTTTATTGCTCATATATCCTATCTTAATTTTATCTATTAGATTCTTTATATATTTATAATTATAATTGCCCTAAAAAACCATAGCGAGTGCTGGTTTTTTTACATTATATACATCTTAAATCGATCATTTCTCTGTTTTATCACCATATTATATCTTATATATCACATATATAATGGATCATACTGAAGTCAAATACCTTATGGATACATGGGATCTTACACAATCTCAGTCTCAAAAACTTCATATTGGTTTCCAAAAAAACACCATTGATGCCACTACTTTGTGCGATATTCTCAATGAAGATATCACTGATTTAATAACACTTGATGTTGCACAAGATGTCCTCAAATTCAAAGGCATCGATAACAAACTCACACTCTCTGGTTTCGAAGAATTTATGAATGAAAGACTTCCAGAATTAGATACTCCTCTTCAACGAACCTTCACCGAACATCCATATATTGACACATAATACATTTACATCTAATACATAGCGTTTGCAAAATAGTGAGAGGAGGTTTTTTTACATTACACACTTTTTAAATCGATCCTAGGTGTGCTAACTAATATTACAACCAAACTACCCTTTCTCGAATAATCATGACTACTCTTCTTCACGCCGCTACTCCAACTACCCCCGCTGATATGTTTGAAGCCGCATCTCTTATCCAAGATGCTTGGAAAACCTATATCAACAAGAAACACACTTCTATTGTAAATGATCTTATTCCACAATGGCGCACATTCATGACAGATACGCGCAAACACTGGAAATGGTACGCTAAAAACTTAGAAAAACGCCATCCTAAAATAGAAACTAACAAATTTCCTAAACCTATCTTTTCTCAAAATTCTACACCAAACAAAGCACACGGTGTAGGCAAACTTCGTAATTTTACACAACATGATCTCATCAAACTCTACACATTGGGTAATCCCCTTATTCCAGAAAAACAAGGTGGTCTCAAACTCAAGGACATCTTCATCTGTATTCATAACTCCGGTGATGTCCTACCAACTGAAAAACATTCTCCTAATAAATCCTTCTTCCATGTTCCCGATAATGGCAGAACTTATTCAATGCCACTCAGAAGGGTTTGGAGCATCATCAACCAAGATTAAGACCATACACAAGATGGTTATTGTGAGCGGAGGTTTTTTTACATTTTTACACTTTACATTTCTTAAATCGATCATACTTTCTATTCTCTGTATACCACACTCATTCTAATGGGAGTACAACACAGCGCCCCTTGGTCTTATGACACTGAGTTCACTCACGACTCTAAGACCTATCAAAATGATGGTAGTTTCAAATGGACACTCACTAATGGTCTTGCCAAGCGTGTCACTGATCTTGAAGCACAAGTTTCACAACTCCAATTCGAACACCGCAACTTGACACTTCACATTGAACATGCAAATGAACTCATCTTTGAATATGAACGCGAAGAAGAACAAAATCAAGCTGAACCACCCGCTCGTGATCCTTCCTTCGACTACCAAAAATACTTCCACTCCAATGATTACCACACAGATCACGAAATCACCCTTCCAAACTTCTTGCCATTCAATCTTGTCAACTCTATGACATGCCCCATCACACAAGAAGTTATTCACGATCCTTGGATGGACTATGAAGGCAACACATACGAAAAAAATGCCATCTTAGACCATATCAAGAAAAGCAAAACTTCTCCCATCACACGCAATCCACTCGATGCCACTCCACAATTTCTCTTCCCCAATCGCCAACTCTATAACTCTATTCAAGCTCTCCGCACAGACCAACTCCCTTCCGCACCACATAATCACTAACTCATATTTTTCATAATCCCACATCCACCACCTCAACTACATACATTTCTCACTTATTTTTTCACCTAATTTTTTTTTTCTTTTACTATATTTTACATTTCACAATTCCTAAATCGATCACCTTTCTATTTTCTCTACTTTCAACACGCCTCACTGTTCCAAAATGTCTACTTCTCTTACCTCATCTTCTCATACTTCTTACCCTCATCTTAATGAGGATGAAATCCAACACTCTCCCACCAAATACACTCCATATTATACAACCACATCTATTGTTGGATGTCGTGGTGGTCAAAATGAAGACACTCATCACTCACAAACCTATTTTCTACCATCTATTGGTGATTACACATGTCACGCTATATATGATGGTCATTCTGGCAAAACTACTAGTGAATGGCTTGAAAAACATGCACTCTCCATTCTACATATTCATCTTGAATCTTCTGTTTCTAACCCAGATGATACACAAGGCTTTATTAATGCCTTTAGAGAAGCACAACACTCATGGCAAACACAAATTCCCAGACGCGGTGGCTCTACTGTCACTATTTGTCTCTTTGTACATCTTACAAATATTACATACAATCTCACTATTGGTGATGGCAGATGGTACTATTTTCATAAAACTACCTCGGAAATTCTTCAAGTTGATAAGACCATTTTTGACTTTTCCAGTAATCAAACTTTTTATCATGAAAAATCTAATGCATACAACACCATTCATCAGATTAATCATCCAATCACTCGTATTGATGGTCATCCCAATCCTACTTCATTGATCAATACTTTGAATCCCGACGATCTCGAACAATATACTTGTGAAGATAAAAATGATCTATATGAATGGAAATCATGGTCCACTTTTCATCAGAAAATTGTTTTCCCCTCATTTTCACATAACTGTTACAGAATGCTCAATGGACCACAATGTTTACGAGTTATTGGTGACAAAAATGAAATGGTTCAACATCTTGGAGTTCTTGAAATATTTCATATCAATCCTCTTCATACAAAAGCTATTGTCTCATGTGATGGTGTTGATTCTCAATCTGCTTCTACACCCCATACAATCGGTAAACTTTTACATTCACATGAATGGGCTAATCAACACTTCTTCGATAATCATGTCGCTGTTACAAAACTCAAACTTTCCAACTATCCTCTTCCTAACACCTCTCTTGAAGATAAAATCTCTTTTCTATTGTCTTCTAAAAAATTTCAGAAATTAGATACCGATTGGAAAGCCGGGGTTCAAGAAGCCTCTAAGGTTTTGAAAACTAACGATTACACCATTTCTACATTCTTAGCACATTATTTATCTGCTAGAATGTCCGATGATAACATCTCCATTACCTACTTTGAATTCCATTAAATCCTATTTTACATTACTATAAGCGAGCGGAGGTTTTTTTATTCTACACATTTTACCCTATTACATATTTTATAATTCCTAAATCGATTGCTATTCTATATTTACTCATTCCACAATCACACAAATGACCACCACTCTCTTCCGTAACGCTCTTAACGCCCTTACTCTTAGGGATATCGATAATTTCGATACTCTTTCATCTGATTTTGCTAAACGCAAATCTTATCTCAAGAATGAACACACAAACGTTCACAAGAGTCTCTCTGCTATTCACAAACTTCAACCCGATTTTGTCTGGAATGCTGAAACATCACAAGTTCTTAAGGATCTTCACACACAGTTAAAAGAGTCTCACAAAAAAAAATCTATACTCAAAAAAAACACTCAAAAACTACTTGAAAAAGAACAGAAACAACTACAATCACAAACTTCTAAAAATGCTAAAGCATACAATAAGATTGTTTCCGAAATTAAAAAACTTTCTGATACTGGTCCACACATTATTGACATTCCCATTGAAGCTTCTCTTGATGATTTGAAGATTATTCTCAAAACTAACAAAGACAATCTTTCGGTTCTTGCTAAAAAAAACACTCAGAAAACTTCTCTCATCAAGAAAATCCTAGCTATTCAATCTTCCTATGTTTTTACTGAAGATGTGACTCTTGATTCTCTCACAGATATCCTTTCCAATCTGCGAGATTCTGAAAAAAAACAAAAAATTGATGTCAAAAAGTGTCACAGCAAGAAAAATCAAATTCTCAAACTTGATTCTTCTTTCGATTTCTCTTCTATTCCAAATACCTTGACTGATCTAGATAATACACTTCAATCTCTCAAAAAAACTACTTCACTTAACAAAAAAAACTCTAAGGTCTTTCAAACCATTCTCTCCAAACTTAATAAACTTAACCCAGACTTTGACTCTTCACCATATACTACTTCTCTTCAACTTCAAAATGCTTTTGATAATGAAAAAATTCGTATTAAGAACAATAAAACTCAATTGAAGGCACAACAAGCTGAAGAAAAAAAAACTGGATCTAAAACTCCTAAAAACAAATTTTATCAGAATTATCTCACATGGATGAAAACTGAATATACCGAAGACCATATCAAGGCTAATGGTGGTCCTCGTAAATTCGCTTCTCAACATTGGAGTAAATTGTCTGATGAACAGAAAAAGGACTCCTCCGCTCAGTGGAACATTATGGCTCTTAATAGACCTTCTACTGACCAAGAAGATGAATTCGAATAAATTTTATGAGTCCAAAATAAAAAACTCCTCCCCTCAGTGGAACATTATTGCTCTTAATATAGTTACTCTAACCACTGAATTTAAAGATGAATACGGATATATTATTATATTAATGTAATATAATAATATATTAATAATAATATATTAATAATAATATATTAATAATAATATAATGGTTGGTATAAAATGCGAGCGTTTGATTTTTTTACCTATATTTACTACATACTTACCACTACATACTTACTACTACACACTTACTACTACACACTTACCACTACACACTTACTACTACACACTTACTACTGCACACTTACTACTACACACTTACTAATCACATTACATATTACACATTATACATTTTTTAAATCGATTACTATTCTATAACACTGTATCAAACTTAAAACAACAAGATGTCTTTCCCCGCCGCTCCTAAAAACTCTCCTACTCTTCCTCTTTCTGAGGATGAGATTGCTAAACGAGACCATAAACTGCAAATCTATACTGTTGCACGCAATCGTGCTTTTGAGATTCTCTTCATTGATATCGTCAGACGATTCACTGATACCAACAAAAATATTGTTCCTCATGAACAACTTCAACAAGCTCTTCTTGATAAATGGCAAGATAAGAGAATTGAGTCGGATTCTATTTCTCCTTCCACTCGAAACAAAATGCAGATTTCTACTACTGCTAATTGGGCACGCAGAAAAGATGATGACCTCTTGTCACAAGAATTTGATATTGAACGACCTACCTATTTCTGCACAATCGACCAGATAAACAAAAATATCATTTTTACTCCTACTTCTATTCTTACTAGACATCGAACTGAGTTTAGAAATTATATCTCCTCCAATGGATTTATTCCTAGCGAAATTACTCTTCTCATTTTCGATGTCACCAAAAACCATAATGGCTCCAAGTTACGAGTCGACTATGCCTTCCGTTTCATCTTTTCTCTCTCTAAGGAACATGACATTTGTCCCGATTGGGATAACTAACTACATACTACATACTACATACTACATAGTGCACACTTCACACTTCACACCTCACACTTCACACTTCACACCTCACACTTCACACTTCACACTTCACACTTCACACTTCACACCCCTTGATTTATTTTTTTTACATTTCCAAAATTGATTTTTCTATACTCTCCCTTACTCCATTTTTCTCTCTCATGACATCTCCGTTTTCTCAATTAGAATCCACATTATCCTCTGGTGATCTTATTAGTTTTAAATACTCTGGTGGTAGTTGGCCGGGAGTGGTAAGAACCCTTCATTTCGATTCTTGGTTTTGGACTGGACAAGTTAAGACTGCATATATGAGAGCAAAAGAACTCAATGGACAAATGAAAACATTTAATTGTTGTAAAATGAGTGAACTTAGTCTTGTTTCACAACCTACTTCTGAAGAAAAATCTAACAAAAAAAATAATATATCAAATTCTACTTCATTTATTAAGAAGTGTGATAAAGACCTTGGTTCAAATATTCTTTCAAAAAAAATAGATAAACAAAATATACTAATTAAGGAATTGGATGATCGTATTGATTCTCAAAATATTATGATTGGAAAATTTAAAGCCCGAATGTTTCTTCTTGAAGAAGATTGTGTATATTTAGAAGAAGATAAAATAAAAGCGTATACTATTATGACAGTACATAAAAGACGCTATCCCTCAACATGGCAATCAGATTTTGTACCCAAAGAACTTTCTAATTAAAAATTCATTAAATTCATTAAATTCATTAAATTCATTAAATTCATTAAATTCATAATAAATTATAGATTTTCTAAATTGATTTTTTTATTCCATATTTTATTTCTTTTTCCCATGTCTTCTCCAAATTCTATTCCCTCCTCACCTTCTAATTCGGATCCATCCAAAAATATTGTTAATAATTTGCTTCATTTTTGTGCACAAAATGGTGATGAAGCCAACTCTAAATTAGCTAAACAAGCTATTAAGGACTCTCAAACTCATGGAACCGATGTTGCTATGAAAAAACTTGCTGAAAATTGTTTTAAGGATCAAAATACCGGACAATCTCTTAGTTATTCAGAAATGCGTATGCGTTATGGTTAATTTATATATTTATATAGCTTCTAAATTGATTTTTTTATTCTAGTTATCCCATTACACTATTATGAATCACACTCATACTCACAACAAATCTAATTCTTTTTCATTTTCTAATAAAACATCATTTTATCAGTGCTCAAATTGTGATAATGTTCATAATTGCAAAATCACTAGAAAACAACTTTCCGAAACTCGTTGTATTTATTGTGGTGTATATTTACATGATGCTGAACAATATATAATTAATATAATTAATATTATTGGTTTACAAATTTAAAATAAATATAAATAAAATCGAAATTATAATTTACATTTGTAATTTACATTTGTAATTCAAATTTACATTTGTAATTCAAATGTCTACATATAATATAAATAACTTAATGGATATAGACTCGGGTAACACTGATATATATACACCTTCATATCTACATGAAAATTATTATAAAAATGTATTTGGTGAATCAGATGATACATCACAACCATTATCTTCTTATAGTAATTCTATTTATACATCACAACAAATTTCCGAACCAAGCACTTTTAATTTAAATTCTATTTCTTCTCAAGAAACAAAAAAATCTAATTTATCATATAGTTTAAATTCTTATTCTACTACACCTAGTTATGAAACCTCTTAAATTAACTATAGTTATATACTTTCTAAATTGATTTTTTTATTCCTTATAAAATATCTACAGTTCAATTATGGCTATCGGACAAACAATTTTTAACAAACTTCATAATGTTCCTAAAGGAACTACGCTTAAAATTATCTACGATGGTGGTTCAACACCTGGGCGTACTCGATATGCAAATTATGATTCAATGTGTATTTGTCCTTCTTCTATTGATCCCCATGAAGGATATGTCAATATTATTGATAATCATGAATATAAAACTTTATTTGTAAGAAAAATTTTCATCCTCGATGTTATTGATAATAATAAACCTAAAACTGTCACATTTACTAAGAAACATTATCTTGAAAATAAATTTAATGTATCTCTAAAAAAAAATATGAGAATAACACTTCAATATAATAAAGACCCCTCAACTCCATATAATGATGAACATTATCGTGTTATGACATTTAGTAATTTTATTTCTGGAAATGATAAATATGTTAGATGTATTGAAAATAATGTACCTAAACTTCTATTTGTAGATAAAATTTATAATCTATCTGTAATTACACATCCTACTCTTAATCAAACAGACACTATAATTAGAAAACAAGAACTTCTTATTCAAGAAATGAAAAACTCTATTGAATCCTCTCATGTTGATAATAATAATCTTGAAACAGAGCTGGATGATTTAGAACTTAAATATTTTGATCTTCAAAAAAATTATCAAGAAGCTTTAGATAAAATCGAAACTATGTCTATAAATTCTAATTCAAATACCAATGAAAATAATATTAATATCCTTCGTGGTTGGGAAGTAATAAATTCTCAATAAATTATACATTTTACATTACCTAAATCGATTTTTTTTTTATAATAATATACAACCACCACTATATCAATGTCAAGTAAATCGTCCACCCAATCAAACCCAAATCTCGAAAAACTTTGTAATAAATATAATGATGCAGTTAGCAAAAAAAAATCTGTTACTATTATTTCAAACTTAGAAAAACAAATTCTACTAGAATATATGAGGCAGAAAAAATAAATCTCCTAATTTTGAAGAATATTATTATATAAATTTTTTTTATATATTATAGATAGTTAAAATCGATTTTTTTATTCGGTATAATTATCACTAATCCGCGATACATAACATGGGCGCTCCTTCTCGTATGAATATTCGAACTGAAGTTTTTACCACACTTGCAAATAATCCTAATTGCGAGTATTCACTTGAACAACTTGAAGATTTCTTCTCACAAACAAGTGGTGCTGAAAAAACAACCTCTAAGAGGAGAACTTCTGCATTTGATATGTGGAAGAAACTTCCAAAAGAAGAGAAAGAAGATCTTAAATGGACTGAGTATAAAACAAAGTATCCAGATAAATTTGAAGAATTTCAAACTCAAGCAGATGAATATAACAAAGAACATTTTGAAGAGAAACATAAGAGTGTTAAGAAGAAAAATAATAATGATGAACTTAAGAAAGAGATTGCTAAGCTAAAAATTAAGGATTCTTCAGAAAAAGATTCTTCGGTTACTATTACTGAACCAATTAAAACAATTACGGAGTCATCTAGTTCAGATAATGATGACACATTTTGTAAAATTGATACAAACAATGATGGAGTAATTTCTCGTGAAGAATATGAAAAGTATGTAAATGAGAATGAAGATAAGTCTGAAGAATCTGAAAAGCACGAAGAACATGAAACGCATGAAGAATCTGAAGCGCATGAAGAATCTGAAGCGCATGAAGAATCTGAAGCGCATGAAGAATCTGAAGCGCATGAAGAATCTGAAGCGCATGAAGAATCTGAAGCGCATGAAGAATCTGAAGCGCATGAAGAATCTGAAGCGCATGAAGAATCTGAAGCGCATGAAGAATCTGAAGCGCATGAAGAATCTGAAGCGCATGAAGAATCTGAAATGACTAATAATGTTAATTTACCAGTATTCAAAGGTAAGGATAGTGCCTTAAACAACTATAAGGAATGGAAGAAAGATGAACTAGGAGTTGATCCAACTAAGTCTATTCCCGGATCAGATCTAAAAGAATATAAGGATGAAGATGGTTTTGATCCTAAAGAATATGATGATAGTAAACTTTGGTTTGAATATATCAAAAATAACAGACAAACAGATTAACTTTACTAACTTTACTAAATTTACTTATAAAATAGATAATTTTTTTAGAAATATTATTTTTTTATTTTTTTATTTTTTAGTTTATATAGACTATAGATAGTTAAAATCGATTTTTTTATTCCAGATATTCATCAAATATTGACGAAACACCACATAATGGGCGCTAAATCTAAGAGTGACATCATCCAAGAACTTTTCACTGTTCTTTCCGAAATTCAAGACTTTCAATATTCAGTTGAAGAATTATATGAACTTCTAAGACAAACTGATTATAAAATCCCTCAGAAGGGTACTAAGCTTTATCCTTCTACTGCATGGGGTAAGTTTATGTCAGAGAAGAAAAAATCCTCTAAGTCTATGACGAATTCTAAGGAAATTGGTGATCAATGGGAAATTATCAAAAATGCAGAAGATCAAACTGAGTTTCAAAAATATCAGAAACTTGCAAATGATGAAAATGTTCTTAAGGGTCTCCCATTGAATCCAGATGGAACTGTTATTAAATCTACATCTATGCCACTAAATAAGAAACTTAGACTTCAACTTATCCAAGAACGTCAAAAACAAAAAAATGTAGATGGTGAAGATAATAATGATGAATTTATAAAACCTATTTATTCTGGAAAAGGTGTAAAATGGGTAAGTGAAAATTATAAGCAATGGAAGCTTAATGAACTAGGTAAAAATTCAATTGATACAATTCCTCGAGCAGAGTTGAAACAATTTCATATAGATGATTCTTATACCAAGGAATCATATGATGAGTCCAAACCTTGGTATCAATATATTGAGACTAATATGGCTTATTGTTTGGACCATTAATTATATATTATATATTATACATTTACTAAATTGATTTTTTTATTCGATAATTATTAATAAATATGATCCAAACAGATGCAGTTCACCGATTTCTTAGCGAGACTAAAAATCGTGCTAATAAAGTTTATTGGAATTATTTAAATTCACAAACAAATAGTAAATGGCAAAATGTTTATCAAAAATTTAAGAACTATTATAATACTTATAATATATTTCAAATCTCACACATCTTATTAAAAATCTATATTTATAAATTAAAATTAAAATTTCAATCTAAACAATCCGTTGAACCATCTAAGAATAAACCAGTTGAACCATCTAAGAATAAACCAGTTGAACCAGCTAAGAATAAACCAGTTGAACCATCTAAGAATAAACCAGTTGAACCAGCTAAGAATAAACCATTAGAGAAAAAAAATAAACCTAAATTTACTGGTAAAATTTCTATTCTTAATCAATATAAAGAGTGGAAAAAAGATTGTCTAGGAATAGATTCAAGTAATGCCATTCAAAGATGTGATTTAGATGATTTTAAGATAGAAGATAATTTTAATGAAAAAAAAAAATTTGAATATAATTCTTCAAAACCATGGTTTGAATACATAGAAAATAATAGAAATATCTAATTTATCCTAATGATTTTATTAAATCTATATCTTTTTCACTTAATTTTACAGTTTCAGTTTTTTTAGATTTATTTTCATCATTCTTATTTTCATTATCCATAAATTCTTTCTCTACTTTTAATGGGATTAATTTGCTAATATCTGAAAGTCTTTGTTCTTCAGTATCTATATCAACAACTTTCTCATCTTCATTTTTATTTATTTTTTTAGAATCTATATTTCTAGTTATAATCTTATTTGTAACTGTATCATCTTTAAATTCTATATTTACATTTGATCCAGAAGAATTTATTTTTTCAAGTAATTTTTTTGAAATACTATCCGCAGTGCGTTCTATAATATCAACTAAATATTTATCATTATTAGTATCATTCATATCTAATATTAAACTTTGTAATTGTATTGTATCATTCTCTGAATTTTCAATATCAACTAGCATCTTAAATTCATCTATTTCATCTTTTGATACATTTAATAAAAGTAATAATATGTTAAAATAACCTAAATTATTTACCATCTTAACTTTTTCTTGACCTTGTTTTACTTTAAATCTTCTTAATGTTTCTTCTAGCAAAAGTATTTTTGTACTTTTATTTCCCTCTAATAAATTTAACTGTTTTTGATATAAATGTAAATATTGAGTTTTAATTACTTTTCTTAAATCAAAATTTTGTATAGAATCCAATTCGGTCTTAATAAATTTTAAATCACGAGATTGTATTAGTTTACTTAATATTTTTTTACTTTTACTAAAATTTTCAAAAATATTCTTATAATCCATATAATATATATAACATAAATATTTATATTTTTTTTTATATCATAATAATATATAAATGACTTCTTGCTCCCAAATAAATATATTATTATTCATAGTTATACTCTTTCTTTCTTATAAATTTTTCATACAAAATAAAACTACTCAAATTGGTGGAGATAATCATATGAACAAATTATTAGAAGAAATGGTAGCTAATGGTGATTTTACAGATGAACAAAAATTAAATCAATTAAATGAAAAAAAAAATAATAATGAAGATATTGTTAAAAAAAAAAATAATATTTACAATAATTTATTAATAAATTTATCTGTTACTGATGAAGATATTGAAATGGCAGAGTTAAATTTAGAAGATGCTAAAAATAATTTAAATTTATCTGAAATAAATTATTCATTAAAAAAAAGTATGATTGATAAAAAAACAAATAATGATATGGATAAAAATGAACTTCATGAATTCTATGTAATATTAAATAAATCAAAACAATATAATATACAATCAATTATATCAATGAACAAACTTAGAAAATTAAGAAAAAATACCTTAATATCTCCTAATGACTCTTTTTTCAAGTCAGAACTATTAAAAACATTAAAAGAAACTATGGAATATACTAAACACGCTCATAAAAAAACTAAGGATGTATATACAATATCTATTAGTTCATCTAATCTAGAAATTATAAAATATAAATCAGATCTAGGAAATGCTAAGACCTTAGCTAAAAATTTAGAAGAAAATATTATTAATATAAATAAAAGAATTAGTGAAAAATATAAATTAGAAAAAACTATAAAAAAACAAATAAAACAAAAAAATGCAGCTAAAAAAGAACAAAAAAAAGAAATAAAAAAAGAAGAAAAGAAACAAATTAAACAAGAGAAAAATTTTATGGATAAGTTAACAAATATATTTAGTATTTAATTTACTAAAAATCTTCTGACACTTGTCTACATAATGGGCATAAAATATCTAAATTTACTTCTAATTTATTATAACAGTTATTACATATTTTGTGTCTTTCATCTTCACATATATGTAAATATCTTAGTGATAATGTATTATAACATATTGGACATTGTTCTGAATCATTCATATTTTGAATAGTTAATTCATCAATTATATTTGCTACTTCACATTTCTTACAAAAATTATTATCCATTCTATTACATTTTTTACATAATTCTAAGGTTTTTATTTCCCCAATAAGACTATCAAAACATTCTCTATATGTTGTAAAATTAGAAACATCTTTTGACAATAATTTATATTCATATATTCTATAATTTAAATCTGTCGAAGCTATAATTTTTTCTTTCATAAAATTAAAAGTCCATTTAACATTTTTAATATATGTATTGTACAATGAAACTTTTTTAAAATCTAAATAATTATTCATTAATTATTATTATATTATTTTTTATATATAAACTAATATATCAAATTGATTTTTTTTTATATAAATATATAAATATATAAATTATATACTTCTATATATTTTATGAATAATCTAATAGAAACATTTAAAATAAATGATTTAATTGGAATGGATAAATATATTAGTCACATGAATAAATGGTATGACAATATAAATAAAATTTTTATTTTATCATTAGAAGGAAATACTGGAATAGGTAAAAGTTTATTAGCACAATTATTCTTAGAACATAAAGATTATAATGTCATATATTTCGATATTTCTAGTATAAAATCTAAATCATATATATTTGATAAAATTAAAGAATCATTTAGAACCTTTGATATATGTAGTATGTTACAAAATAAACGGAAAAAAATAGGATATATAATAGATAATTTAGATCAATCATTGCTATCTAAATCTGAAATTAATGAATTACATTCTATATTTATAAAAAATAAAACTATTAGACCAGTTATATTAATTGGTAAATATAATAAAAATACAAATTACCCTAAGAAAAAAATAAATACACTAAAAATGTATAATCCTACAGAAAACATTTTATTTAAAATAGGTAAAAAATTTATAACTACATTGAAATATTCTATATCAGATATTAATCTTAAGATAATAATAACAAAATGTCAATCTGATATAAAAAAACTTATTATATTAATAGATTATTTTAAAAAAAATAAAACTATAGATATAGAAAATATTATAACTAAAGATTGTTCTTATAATCTCTTTAATGATTTTTCTAATTTAATATCACATTATAAACCAGTTAAATCTTCATTAATTAATAGTGATCAAGTTATTTTACTTACATATACATTTCATCAAAATATATATAATTTTTCTATAAATAATTGTAAAGTAGATAATATTGAACATTATTTATTTGACTGGAATCTACATATATTACAAAGTATAGAAAATGAACAATACATGACTCGAACTCAAAATTGGGATTTTCTAAATTATCTATATTTTAATGGACCCAAATATATATCTTATACATATGATAAAATTAAAATAAATAAAAATGTTACACAACAAGTAGACTATCCTAAATATTGCTATCTTTCAAATCAAAAAAATCTATATAAAAAATACATACAAATATTTAAACATTTTGAATTTTATGATATAATAAATGAAGATAATTTTAAATTATTTGTTCAATCATTATTTAAAAATAAACAAAAAAATAAATCTATTTTTGAACAACTTAAAAATGACGAAATTGAATCATTATCTAAAATTATTTAGTCTTTTGTTTTCTTATTATTTACATAATTCTTAGCATTATCAAAACGACGATTAATCTCCCTAATTACATTATCAAATTTTCGTGATTCACCCCAAATACCAATTCTATTTGTATCATTATTATGATATAAATAAGCAATTCCATTTTTTTCAGTAATTTTTTTCAAATAAAATCCTTCTTTTCCAAATGCCACTGCGTTTATTTCTTTATCATCCGATGCCCTAATTTCAGTATAATCTTCACCATTTGTAAATGGTGGTTTATGATTAGGATCACTGTAATTATAAATTAATGCTGGACAATCATTCATATCTACTTCTTCTTGTGGAGTAAGTTCGAATATTTGTTTTTCATTATTTTCTAATTCATTGAAAATTTCTTCTTGGATTAGTTCTCGTTCACTCATCATTTTAATATATGAATTATACAAAAATCAATTTTAAATAATTTATTTGTTTCTGTTTTTTTTATTTTTTAAATTTATTATATATTAATTAATTAATAATGAATAAAAATAACTACGATTATTCTATTAAAAATATTAAATCAGATGAATTAGTATTATCATATAATGTTTCATCTGATAAATTTATATTATTAGATAAAGATAAAATAATCATTAATGATAACTTTATAAAAAAATTTCAATTACACCCAATATCAACAAATAATTATTATTTAGTTGCACAACTAGATAATAAAATTATAAAAAAAAAAGTTATATTAGTATTTTCTTCAAATAAACTAGATAATCCCTTAT
>Ga0209192_10001168_pt1 | contig 21983 bp, 22 predicted proteins | sample ArcticOcean_MG_C_11_FD_187433 | JGI IMG/M metagenome (GOLD analysis project Ga0209192, IMG submission 187433) | Marine microbial communities from western Arctic Ocean - ArcticOcean_MG_CB2_154 (SPAdes) (version 2) | ecosystem: Environmental > Aquatic > Marine > Oceanic | place: Arctic Ocean... | reverse complement strand
TTCCTCATCTTCCTCATCTTCCTCATCTTCCTCCTCCTCTTTTACTGCGTCCAATGCAGTCCCCACTTCTGTTTCTGGCGGGACGAATATTGGTACCGCTTCTACTGCTTTTGTCTCAGCCGCCCCCGATTCCAGCGGTGCCTCTGTAATTTTCAGGTCAGCGATAGGTAGCGGAGCTAAAATAGGTTCGACCTCATCCTCAAGTTCAGCCTCGAGTTCAGCCTCGACCTCATCCTCAAGTTCAGCCTCGACCTCATCCTCAAGTTCATCCTCGAGTTCAGCCTCGACCTCATCCTCAAGTTCAGCCTCGACCTCATCCTCAAGTTCATCCTCAAGTTCATCCTCAAGTTCAGCCTCGAGTTCAGCATCGAGTTCCGGTTCAGCCCCAAGTTCAGCCTCGAGTTCAGCATCGAGTTCCGGTTCAGCCCCAAGTTCAGGTTCGGGTTCAGGTTCGGGTTCAGGTTCGAGTTCAGGTTCGAGTTCAGCCTCGAGTTCAGGTTCGGGTTCGAGTTCAGGTAAATTCTCTTGTATAGGATTTCCATTTGTGGGCAATGTGGCGGTTTTTTTCTTTGCTACAAATAAATCGTTCACTAAATCATTTTTCGGAGTCGCAGATGAACCACTTCCTTTATAGTCTTGTGCCCAGTTATGTAGTTTTCGCATACTTTCATATATCTTCAAATATTGGTTAATGTTTGTTGCTACACTATATTTTGCGTACCTTCTACCTGATATAGAATTCGGTGCCTTGGCATCTTTTACAAATTCAATGGGGATAATATCGCCATTTATTGATGCTTTAATTAATTTATCAATATATGCTTTTTGTTCAACTGTGCCACGACCCCCGCCGTAATATATCTTTCGCGACAGTCTATTTTTAGTAGGCTTAATTTTTCTTTTTGTTTTAGCCATGTATATATTATATACAGAATGTATATTCCTTTAAGATTTTATTAACTTGCTTCAAAAGATTAATTTTTTCTAAATTATAAGGGCGAATTACGGACAATGCGTCATCCAGATTTTTCCATTCTATTTTGCTAACCTCACTACACTCATATGATAGTTCGCGATGCGCTATAGGGTCCATAAATGCTAAATAATATTTATGCTTATAAGACTTATAATTTGAACCGGTAAATATCTCTTCGAGTGGTAGTAAATTCGCAACGATGTCCAACGCATTTTTACTATATCCGGTCTCTTCTTCAAATTCTCTCATAGCCGCGATTAAATCCTTCTCTTGATAATTACGTCTACCCTTTGGAAATCCCCACTCAGTTTCGTCCCAGGTTGTTTTAGACTCATCAATTAATGTCTTTAATGAATAATCTTCATAATTATTTCTAACACCATTTTTTAATTGATTAAATTTATCTTGGGATACTCTCTCTTCACTTCTATATTGAATACCTATATTAGCACCCCATAAATTCGTCCATAATGTAGGAAATTCATTTTCTAATAGATTATCCTTTTCCGCTATAGTCATCTCATTAATAATGTTTGATATATAAGATTTATTATGAAGACAATATTTTCCGCGCATAAAATCTACATATCCTAGGGTATCCTTTCTACGGATCATTAAATATTCATATTGATTATCTCTATTTTTTCTTACGGCAATAATACCAATACTGGTAATTGGATACTTACATTGATGAAATACATGTCCGTTTTTGCCGCAATTATTACAAAATGTAAAGTTTTTAGACATATTAACGTAATATAGCGTATCTTTTTATGTAGTTTATATTAATGAAGCTCAACCCTGAAATATGGGGCCCACACTATTGGTTTGTTCTTCATACAATCGCATTAACATATAGTGAGAGACCAAATGATACAATAAAAAAGAAATATTATGATTTCTTTCATAATTTACCTTTATTTATTCCGGTAGAAGATATAGGTAATCAATGGGGCGAACTATTGGATAAATATCCACTTACTCCATATTTAGATAGCAGGGAATCGTTAATAAAATGGGTTCACTTTATACATAATAAAGTGAATCAATATTTAGGAAAAGAAAGCGTTGATATTGCCGAATCTTTATCAAAATATTATGATGAATATAAGCCCAAAATAAAGATAGATAAAGAAGCGGGGAAAAGAAGAGAAATGTTAATATTTATTTCTTTACTCGTTATGTTATTGTTATTAAATATATATTTATTGAATAATTAAATAACCGTATATTATATGTCATATCCCAATATGGATACTAAACACGGAGGTAGAGCAATAGGCCATGGAGGATTTGGATGCGTATTTAAACCGGCATTAAATTGTGAGAATACGAGTTTAACCCCCAAAGAACCTTATAAATATGTATCAAAACTGATGCTAACAAAGTATGCAGAGGAAGAATTGGCGGAGATTGGTGTAGTAAAAGAGTTCATGAAAGAAATTCCAGATGCGGATCAATATTTTCTCGTAAATGATATTACAACATGTAAGCCGGCCCAACTTGAAAAAAAAGACTTGGTAAATTATGATAAACAATGCAAGAATTTAATAAGAAAAGGTTTCAATTCAAAAAATATAAATTATAAATTGGATGATTTACATCAAATAAATATACCTTATGGGGGACATAGTCTTGAACAATATTTTAAAAATTTAGAACAACGCGCAATGACAAATGAAGATAGAAATAAAAGTTTTATACAAACAAATAAATCGATTTTAAGATTACTAAAAAATGGGATAATTAAACTAAATGAATTGGGCTATTGTCATTTAGATGTAAAAAGTTTAAATATATTAAGAGAGGGTTCCATCGTAACAAAAAACGTGAAGACGAAATTAATTGATTGGGGGCTGTCGGGAAAGAAGTTAAGAACAGATATACCCTATAACGCGATGGATAGACCGATACAATTTAATGTGCCCTTTTCGAATATATTGTTTTCAAGCACAGAAGATATAAATGAATTTGCGGGACAACTAAAAGAAACAAAAGATATAGATGATAATTTTGAACGACTTGATAGAGTTAGACAAATCGCAAGCGTGTACTATCGCATGTATATAACCGAATATAGCACGGGTGATATATCGCTATTAAATGAATTTATACAAATGGTACAGCAAAGAAAATTATTAAAACATAAAAGAAAGATATTTCAAAAGAATAACATAGACTCTTTTATAATAAACTATCTCTCGGTAGTTCTAGATAAATATACAGATAACGATGGTAAATTTATGTCAGTAAAGTATTTTAATGAGGTATTTTCAAAGAATGTAGATATGTGGGGATTCATATCTTCTTATTTACGAGTTATATTTTCTACAAATTTTGATAGAAAATTAGTAGAACATTTAGTAGATATTACATTCAAATATAGTCTCTCTCTTAAGTATGCTGTTACACCAATAGATGGCGATGAACTGATACGTGATATTGAGGAGATTCATACCAAATTAAAAACATCGAGAGAAGATAAAAGAGTAATCACAAATAAAAAGAATCATAGTAAGAAGAGAAATACCAAAAAACACAATAAGAAGCAGAGTAAAAAGAAGAAGCAGAGTAAAAAGAAGAAGCAGAGTAAAAAGAAGAAGCAGAGTAAAAAGAAGAAGCAGAGTAAAAAGAAGAAGGTAAAGAAGAATGAAGAAGCAGAGTAAAAGGAAAAAGGTAAAGAAGAATGAATCTGTAAAAATAAGATAGATATAACTTAATATGATATTAATTATTAAATCAATATCATATTAATCTGTCTTATAATATATATGAAATTTGAGTTATTAACTTTTGGAATAACCGTATTTTTTATAGCAAATACCTATCACGACGGTTTTTATGTTGAAAGATTAAAATCCTTTAAAAAGTATTATCAAATGATTGGGATTGCCTTTGCCGGTTTATCACTTTATTTATATATAAAAAAGAATCCCACACATTCTAAAGATTTCCTAAGACATGCGAATGGAGTCGTCAAATATTTACCGGTAGATAAAGATACCGCGGATATCATCTCACCATTCTTAGAGATGACACAGGGGAGAGATACTATGACGCAATTAAATCAAGATGACCGTATAAGACATTCCGGAAAAGCAGGAACAAAAAGAAGTGTTAGTGAAACAAAGAAAAAATATGTTGCATCACAACAAAATTGGAAATGCGGAGAATGTCATAAACTATTGCCAGGTTGGTTTGAGGTAGATCATAAAATTAGACTAGAACACGGCGGGTCAAATCATATAAGTAATCTGGTGGCTTTGTGTAGAGATTGTCACGGGAAAAAAACCGCAATGGAAAATTTATAAATTTATAAATTTATAAAGTTATTATAATATAATAGAATATGAACTATTTTGTACAAAATATATTGATTTTCCTTATCATTGCTATAGTTTATGCATCTAGTCACCTTTTCATACATTCAATCCATATTAAAATTCTTTTATCATTTATGTCTATTTTTATATTATTATATTTAATATTAAAGGCATTAGATAAACATTCTATACTTGACAATTTAATAAATATACCAAAGACTATTTTCGATTTCTTGAGCACTAACGCAATAAGTAATTTAACACCATTATTTGGTTTCCTCTTAAATATCTTATCTTGGGTCGTAAATAATAAAATATATATAGGACTTCTACTACTTTTATCTTTTAGTGTCTATCTTCTTGATAGTTATTTTTTTAGATTTAACAATATCTTCTCACAAAAGTCCGCGAATTTAGAAACGGATAACTTCTTTTATGATATAGTAAACTACTTTATCGACCACCTTAAAGAAAATTCTACATTATCCTTTCTTTCAAATATATTTTTACTATTCTTTATTACTTCTATTATTGTTGGCATATCTTATATTACTGCCACAAAGTTTTTTAAAGACCAAAATAATAATCTTTTTGTCAATATGCTTAAACTATCTGTAATCGGGGAATTCTTTTTTAAGAACAACAAACTATCCTTTGGTTCGTATCACGCGCTTATGTTTTCATTTATATTCTCTATTATGATTGTGATTATCTCTATCATATCATATGTTTCATTTTTAACCACAGACGATAATTTAGACGATTTAAGTGTTGGAGATGAAGTTATCATAAAAAATTCACAAGATAATAATATTTATATTATCTCCAACATGAATGAAAATAAAACCGAGGCTATTCTAGTTGATTCAAACGATAAAGAGTCTAATACAATTACACAACCTACCAGAAATATACAACGCACCCAGAGTTCATTTCTTACAAAAGCATTTCAATTTATATTTACATTAATGCCAATACTGACGACATCGATGCTTATATTCTTTATTGTAACGAAGATAGATTATAGTGATATTCGAACATTTCGAATGTTTAAAACACTCGTTAGTAGCATATTTACATTGCTTCCCTGTTTATTTTATAGTTTTATAAGTTCATATAATACACCCGCCGGAGATATTTCATTCTCTAGAACATTGCTAATCATATATGTTATTGAAATAATTGTCATGATAGCCCTTTATCTATTATTTATTGACAGTTCTGCAATTTCTATCACCGATTACATAGATGTCCTAAAAAATAATGATAGGCCTAGCAAAGTTTATTTAGACAAACCAAATGAAAATCATATACAAATTGATAAATTATTAACAGATAAAAATCATAATTTACTATCCAATAAAGAGTTAAAAAATAAGCTCACTAATAAGAAAACCATTCTCAGTAAAAGTTGTAAATATTCTCTCTCCTTTTGGTTTAATCTTAATCCACAAAATAGTAATTTAGACGAACTTGGTCCTAGAAATATCGTAACCCTAGAAGAAGTAAAGAAAGATAGCCCTATAAATATACTACATAATGGTATTGACAATACTATAATTGTAAAAACGAGTGAAGATAATTTAATCATTCCATATGTTCCCTACCAAAAATGGAACTATTTTGTAATTAACTCAAATGGTAGTAATTTAGATATATTTATGAATAGTAACTATCTCGGGAAAGTTAACTGGAATTGTAGCGATAAAAAAAATAAGTTAATCAATCAAGCCCTTAATGCGAGAGATAAAACGTTTAATCTTTTAAAGACGTTAGTTATTGGCGATAAATATACCGTTGGGTCAATTACAAGAATTTATTATCATAGAGATACACTCTCTAATTATGACATCTTAAAAAATTATAATACCACTACTTTATCAAATTAATGAATGTTATCTATTATATAAATTTCTTACATTATTTATATAATGACATATTTTATTTACCTTTTTCTATTCATGTTATTTATTGTGTATTTATTTGCGAATCACTTTATGAGTAGCGATGTCGCCCAAGCGGTTAATCCAATACTTTATATATCAATAACCCTCGTCGTTATTTATACTCTGTATCAATTCGTATTTAGTAAAGGTAAATATTCTACCGGAAAGAAACCTTTTAAACCAAGCGCACAGAAGAAACAGAACCTATCTGAACCTGACAAAACGGTCGGTAACTTTGCAATTAGCACCTTCTTCTATATTAATGATTGGAGTGATAATGTAAATACAGAGAAACCATTAATGACATTAGGCAATAACGCCGTTAACTCGGAAAATTGTGTAAATGTGACATTACAAGAAATGTTAAATAATATTAAGATTACCATTGATGGAGAACAAAATACGGTCGTTATACCTAACTTTCCTATTCAAAAATGGGTTTGTTTAACCGTATCTGTTTACGGCAATACGTTAGACGTATATTTAGACGGAAAATTAGTAAAAACTCATATTCTCAGTTCCTATATCCCCTGTAAATTTAATACACTACATTTCGGCGGAGACCCCTCCTTTGATGGTTATTTGAACCTAGGCAAATATATACCATATGCCGTTAATCCAGAACAGGCCTATAATTTATATATGGATGGTGCGGATTTCAATATTTTAGGGAATTTCTTTGAAGACTATAAATTAAAGGTTGCTATTCTTGAAAATGATCACGAAGAAGTATCCTTCACGATATAATATTATTAATATATATAATGGCTAATTTATTCAGCGATGCCAAACAAAATATTACAAATGTTGCTGGTGATTTTAGTAAAAATGTAAATCAGTCCGTTGGTTCTTTTTCATCAAATGTCTCCAATCTTTATAATGACTCCTCATCATTTGCAAGCACTACTACAAACGCCCTACCAGACTCTAATAGCATCTTTGCAAAGTTTGCATTTTTAATATTCATGTTAATATTCTTCGCAATTATTATGAAAATTATCATTGGACTAATTGTATATCTTTTTAAACCAAGTAACACCCCCACAATAATATCTGGAACCATTTTAGGAACCGAAGGTGAGAGAAATATCTCTCAAAATCCAAATATGTATGGGTCCATTCCAATTTTAAGGTCTCATAATGATGACATGGGTATTGAATTTACCTGGTCTAGTTGGTTAAATATTAATCAACGTCTTTATCAAAAGAATTCTAATCATAAGAAATTCGTCCACGTTTTTAATAAAGGAGAAACCCATGTTTTACCCGATAATATTGGGATATATAGACCAAATAACTGCCCCGGAGTTTACCTAGATACAGATACCAACCAATTACTTATCGTTGTTTCGACATTTGATGATGCTACCGAATCCATCTTTGTTACCGATATCCCCATCAATAAATGGTTTAATGTAATCATACGCGTTGAACAGATGCAAATAGATGTCTTCATAAATGGTAAATTAGCGAAACGTCATATATTAGCCAACGTTCCAAAACAAAATTATGGCGATGTCAATATATTTAAGGGCAACGGTGTTGATACTAAATTATCCGACCTAAAATACTTTGATTATGCTATAAATTTAAGTGAAATTAGCAACATTATGTCAAAGGGTCCAAATATGATAATGACAAGTAAACAGAAGATAAATAGTGGACATGATTATTTGTCAAATATGTGGTATCTAAATGAATTTTAGAGTCAATTAATAATATAATTATATGATATTATTAATATATATATGTCTAATTCATGTAACCCCGCGCTTTATGACCTATCCGGATATTATCATAATTCTCCTATCAGCAGTAGAATGACCAGTACACTCGGTTCGAATGTCCCTAAAACATCGACAAATTTATCGACAAACATGAAACTTGCTGGACAAACAAAGAATCGTTCAAGAAACACTCTTACATCATCCAAATCGACCGAAAATTATGTAAATTTATTTTGTAAGTAATACAACGGATACGTTATCAATATTGTTATAAATCATTTATTACAACAATCACTTGTCGCACAGCGATTGTATAACGCACTTCTAACAAATCTTGACCTGGACCCAACTCCTGACCCGCTGGTATATTTATTATCAATCGTGTAATTTTGAAAAGTCATCGAATTCGCATTATTCCACACCTTGGATGAACCATTTGAAGTCATCTTCGGAAAACAACATTTTGTCATTTATATAATATTAGATTATTATTCTCTCAAACTAGGATTTATACATATATCAATTGACGGAAAAACCTCGCCAGACATACATTCATCGTCGTCGCTTACCTTGACACAACTTCTATGTCCTCTGTCATTTCCCACATAACAATATCCCTTTTTTGAAATACTCTTATTATATTGACTCTCAATTGGTAATATCTCTTTTTCATTCTCTTGATTACTTTCTGTTATATTTTTATTATTTATATTATTCTTAAGAGTATTTTGATTAATTATTTCACTTAAAGTGTGCATATTTCCGTGCAATGTGTCAGATACAATGTCTAATGTCCCTTCTGCTCCTTTCTCGGTAACTTCTAATGAAGTATTAAATAATCTTCCTAAATAATGATTAAATTGTAGAGTTAGATATTCAAAATACATGATCACATTCATAATAATAAATATTACCAGTAATATTGAAATAATATAAAATAAATATCCCCAATTTTGATATCTATCGTTTAATTCGCCTATACTGCTTATCATATTACCCGATTCACCCAATAATTCATCCGATATGCTTCTTTCACTCAATCTACCCGAACTTTCGCTTGAAAGTTTAGAACTTACCCCCGACAATTCCCCGGATAAATTGCCTTTTAAACCTGAATTTATATTTGTGGTTAAATCAGTAATCACTTTGTCCATTATATTATATGATGTTATAATAGATGAATAAAAACAAAACTAAAAAAACTAAAAAAACTAAAAAAACTCATTTTGCTAAATTCAAAAGAACCCGAAAATCTCATAAAAAACAGATTAAACATATTAAAAATACTACACCCTATGCCGATAACTTTATAAGTAAAAAAATATATTCTTTCTTAAAACAAGAAAATACACCCCCAACCAATCTAGAAATAGTTTCGCATACTCTAGAGAAATACCAATCATATTCACCATCTATACTGGACAGATTAGAAGGTCTTCATAAGGGAATTACTGATGTTTTTGGGTGCAAAAGTAATTCAATTGAAGATTTTTTAATGGCCAGCACCTTCGTTGATAAGAATGACATGCAAGAATATGATTTAAAAATTAAGGTTGGAATTAATAATGATGGCACTCCAATATGTAGAAATTGGAATTCCAAGTCAGCTATACAAACCTTGCTAAGTAATTTAAAATATTCTAAAACAATTAAATGTAATCAAATCGTTGCACCTTTACAGCGTAACTCTAATTGTTGGTTTAATTCTTTCTTTATGAATTTCTTTATTAGCGATAAAGGCCGCACTTTCTTTAGAAAGTTTAGACAATGTATGATATTAGGGACCACTTTTGACAATCACCCTATTTCCAATCGTAAACTAAAGAAGCCACTATTTTTATTAAATATGGCGATCGAATCATCCTATAATACCGGCAATTTGCCAAAAGAACTCGCTCTTGGCAGTGTTATGAATACGAATAATCTAATTAATTATATATATCATTCGCTTACTTTACAACAGAAGCGAAACAATTTAGATATAACACCATCCACCTATGCTAATAATCCGGTCAATTATTATATTGGTTTAACAAATCTACTCAATAAAGATACTATAAATATACTTGAACTTGATAATTATAATGAGTTCTTTTTACTAACCAAGTTTTTCAAAAAATTAGATAATTATAAAATTCCAGAGGTAATAATATTAAATATATACGACGAAGAGTCCATCTCCATAAAAGATAAAAAACTATCATTTAGGATTGATAATACCGTTTATGATTTAGACTCTGTCGTTATGCGTGATACATCCATGAAACATTTTTGTTCCTTATTAACTTGTAATGGCAAGGATTACGCATTTGAAGGGAGCTCATTTAAACGAATTTCCCCATTCCATTGGAGAAATATGTTAAACCGTGATAAAAAATTTACATTTAATGGGATGGCCAGCCAAGTTAAAATGTATTGGAATTTTAAAAAGGGCTACCAACAATTATTTTATTATCGCAAAAATTAAAATACTAATTTATTATAATGACAAATTATAATAATTTAAATCATAAATTAAATAATAAATTAAATCATAAATTAAATCATAAATTATATCATAAATTAAACATAAATCATAATATGACAAATAGAACTTATAAAAATGGAAATGGGAATAAAAATAATAAAACGAAAAAAACTAAAAAAACGAAAAAAGGGGGCGCATCTAGTAATAAGCTCATCGTAAGTCAATCACTTCTCGCTCGGGATAAAGATAAAAATACTACTTGGACTTCATATTGGCAACCTGATAAAGAAGTATCCAAGTGTAATTATTGTGAACGACAATTCAATCAAGTTGACAGGAAACATCATTGTAGGTTTGGTGGAGAGATAGTATGTGATAGATGTAGTATAAAGATAAAAATACCATTTAATTTTAAAAATCGTGGGGTTGTAGAAACCGATAACATAGAGAGAAGGATTTGTAATCATCATTATAATAAGTTCTTTCGAAAATGCCAAATATGTGGTAAGAATATAGAGAAACAGGAAATACAATATTATTTTGATAGTGTCTGCGCGAATAGATTATTATGGCCGGTACATCAGGTTTGTATTCCTATAGAACAAAATAGATATACGGATTGTGATAACAAAATTAATATTATTATGACTACTTTGGCTAATTATATTTTCGGCGGAATAGACTCCGAAATTGATGATTATTTTGACCCCACAAAATATCCTAATATTGCAAAACACACCTTTACAGGTCTAATGTATAATCACCAACATAAAGATAAAAGAATTCCGCTATTTTCTTTTTTTGGACCCAAATTAGACGGCAATCTACTGGTTCTCGATACCACCGGAGAAATTATTCTAGGAGAAAGAATGGGAGGAATTAGCGAACATACCATAAGTTGGTTGTTTTCTGGAAATAAACTGACCCAACAAGAATTTGAAATATTATCTAGAAATATTAAAGATACCGATATCGAACTACATCGTCCCGTCGCAGAAACTGAAAAAACATTGAAAAAGAACCTCCTTGAACACGACGATATAAGTATGCTATTGTACTACATAAAAAATACACGATTTTTAGGAATACAACACTATAAAGATATTATAAAAACCAAAATGTTATCTGGTCCTGAAGACATTACAAAACTCATCGATTATATCAAGGAATACGAAAGCTTTGATATGTTAATTGATAAATTATTAGAGTCTCCCTTAAAACTAGACATTTGGCAAAATGCGAAAGACGATTCTAGATTGATACACGATAAAGAAATGTACTATATTAGTACAGAACAAGTAAAAGAACACGAGAGTCTCAAAGATAAAATATCCTTTAAAAGAATATTTCCTTGGTATGAATCGAAGAAAGAAGATGACACATTGAATATTATAATTTCCAAGTTAAAAAGCTATTTAATCGGGTTAAACATTCAATCGTTTATGATCTCACAATTTATTGACTCCATGCCTGATTCGGGCTTCCTTGATTATTTAAAATTAGAACAAAGTAATGCCGACATGCAATATGGAAAGATTAATACCACAAGAATAAATATATATTCTGGTATCACATTATGCTGGTTAATTATCTCTCATCGTAAACAAAAATACCCCATATTTTCGTTAGAAGACACTGCTTTTTTTAGCGAAAACAAACTACCCCCTAATTATGATACATACCTCCTTTTCAAACCACACGAAAAAGTATTTGAAAAACTTAATATAATAGAAGCACCGAATCATACGAAATTTAAAGAAGAACTTCTTAAAAGAACCGACTACTTTAGCCGTTATATTACAGAACTTTTTAATGGCTATGATATCGATATGCTATCCACATATATGACCCAATTTATTAACATCGACGAATTTAATATTCCTAATATTTGGGAAAATATTCAGGAAGGTCTTATAGATCCGTTTGTTGATACTCATATCGTTGACACCGATGATAGCGTTCACGAAATGATTAAACGTTCTAAACAATTACAACGAGAGGCTATAAAACATTTAAGCAAAGAAGAAATTCAGGAATTACAGAAAAACCAGAACCACCAATATCCTTCTTCTCTGCCCCAACCTCCACGACCATCTCCATCCAGCACACTACCACTACCACCACCGCCCAGCACACCACCGCCCAGCACACTACCGCTACCACCACCACCCAGCACACCGCCGCCCAGCACACTACCGCTACCACCACCACCCAGCACACTACCGCCGGGAACTCCTCCATCATCTCATCCGGGAAAATTTATACTAGAAAATGCTATAACGGAGGTAAAACAGCTACTTAATACGGATTCTTTAAACACAAATACATTAGAAGAACGATTACTGAATGTCCTTGCTTCTACGGATAAAGAAAAGAAAACACAATCCGGAGGTAGTAATGACGCAAATATTCGTACACATATTCAATTAATGAATGAATATTGTAAAAATAACAATAAACGTACATTAATACATGTTTTATTTGAAGAACTAAATATCCTTAAACAATGGGAGCACATAATAGATGACCCAGACGAGAAGATTAATAAATATAAATACTTACTAAAAACATTATTAATATTAGGGATCGATACTGATATATTGGTTACGGATGCGCGTGTAAATTTATATGATTTTACGAAAATGATGGTGTTAGACCTACCAAGACTACGCCTTGGTACTAAAAATAAGCAAAAAGAATTTCTTTATAAATTAAATTTAGATATGTATTTGCTTTTAAATAAATGGTTAAATACACCCAAGATAAGAAGAAATAGCATTGTTAAACACACATTAACTTGGGATTTTTTAGATTGTCCTTATATTTGGAGCGATGCAGTTTCTCGTAGTGTTGAACTGCAAAGATTTTATCCCGAAAGTCTTCTCAAAACAACCGCATCCGGTGGAAGGAATATGGGAAAATATACAAAAAGAACTCGTCTAAAAAAGAATAAAACAAGGAAGAAAATATTAATTAGCGGAAACAATTCGCGACACAAAGAGTTGGGACTGGATAAAGGAATGCCGGAGAGATGGAGTGTTAAAATCGAAGGTGATATTATTAAATATATGTTCGTTCTAAAATATGATAATAACCCCACGTTGGTATCATTATTAGGGAAAGAATTTAAAGATTTATCCCCCGAAGAGTTATCTCTATTAAGTAGTGAGTTTAAAGATTTATCACCCGAAGATAAATCTCTATTCATTTTAACTTTGGCCCAAAGTTATATGTATGGGTTTATAAGATACCTCTGTTCACAATTAAACATGTGCGATTTTGACCTGATAATTAATCGAATGAACGTACTATTTGATGTTTCAACGAAAATTGCTTTAACAGATAAACCGATGATATTAAAATCAAAACTAGGCTCTATATTGAAATCCATAGGCGGACCATATATTAGTTTTATATTGCGTAAACATGAAGCTAGTAATGAAACGTATTATGAAGACACTTTAGATCAAACGTGGGTCTATGATATAATAAGAGAATGTAAAGAAAAATCTACATTATTAATTGATATAACAAATAGTCGAGAAATAAGATACAAAGGGGACTATATTCCAATATCAAATATAAGGCAAGATGAAATAGATAAACTATTGGAGAATTTTCGGTCATCAAATGGTCGAATCGAAAATACGATAACAAAAAATAAAATGTTAAAAGACGTATTACACCTTTGAACATTTAAAACGCCGATTAAATAAATTAAATAAATTATATAAAGTTATTTTTTATAAAATTTATTAAATGCGATGGGTATATATATTAAAATGTCAGGACGATTATTAATTATGTTGGGAAACAAAGCGTTTGTATACACGATTTTGGGAACACGATGAGGGGAAGGGGTGTCTAAATACGTCTATTTATATACCCGAAGAGATTGTATCAATTTATAAAGTATCTACATTAGGTAAATTTTTTGAATATAATAATATTGTAATGAATAAAAATTGTAATATCTATTTTAATAGGAGCAATACCTTATTGGAAGGATTTAATTATTCAGACGAAGACGATGATGTTTATGAATATGATAATTTATTTGCTGAAAACAACATAACAGAATGTTTAATGTTAAATAACAAAGATAATTGGCAAAAAATAAGAGGAGGCAAATATACTCGCTTTGATATTGAATATACTTTGCCAATAAATGAGTATATAAAAAACTTACCTTTATGTAATTGTGGATTACCTTGTGATATAAAAAAAAACGACGAACATAATTATTTATATTTTAGATGTGCTAAAAAAAATATGTGGTCTGCTATGAAAGAAAAGTTTGATTTACAAGATGAACCTTGTAAATATTTTATGAAGTATACAAAAGATATTGAATATAAAATATACTACGATAAAAAGAAAAAAACGATAAGTGATTTAGTTAATAAATCATATTGGTTAAAACAATTGGTTGGGGGACAATATGATTTTTGTGTTGGTGGTTGTGGCAAAGAATATGATGAGGATAATACGATTAGATATTCACAAAGAGCAATAAATTTATGTTTTGATTGTTTTATAAATAAAAATGATGAATTGTCAAAAAAATATAACATTAATAACATTTTAAAAGGCAAATGTTTAATTTCTTTATAAAATCGGCGTTTTAAATTGGAAAAGGTGTAAAAGACGTAGTAAAAGAATCGTGAATATTAACAACATTGCTGTTTGTAAACTTTTTTCAAAACATTATCAGTCGTTTTTAATATATCGGTATTATGTTTAATTTTCATATAACACCTTAAACATATTAGAACATCGGCCATTGAATTATGCGTATTCTTTGGTTCTTCGTCAAACAATTTCATATATAATTCTGTTAGTGAGGGATATTTAAAATAATCCTTACCATCTTTATTTGTTTTCTGTATGGCACACAATATTACAGATGTTTTCATCGTGCAATATAACGATTTAGCCTGTCCATATGATATAAAAGAATTCTTTAACTTATTTCTTAACGATTCGACGATTATCATCTTTTTATCAAAATCAATATTATGACCGACGACCATATCACATTTCTCTAAATACTCATTAAATTCTTCCATGGCAAGTTCTATTGGAATACCTTTTCTTTTACACATTGTATTTGTGATACCATGTATCATAGTACTCTCTTTACTAATATCAATATCACTTGGTATTCGTATAATATAATCGTGAATTGCCAATGCTTTTTCTGCGTGAGTATCATATAAAATAAAACTTAGTTGGACTATATGCGGCCATCTTTCATAGTCATAAATAGAACAACCTCTTTCTGGTAAACCAGTCGTTTCTGTGTCAAATACTAGAATACGCATTTACATTAAAATCGCCTTATTTTTCTATTTCAATTTTAGAAGACGTCTTATAAAATTGAAATATTGTAAAAACATACTTATATTCTAAATAACAATGAATACAAATAATTTGTCTTTGACTGGTGATTCGGTAATAAGAATGTCAACGGATGATTATAAACGGATAGAGGATATTTTAGTGGGAGATTATGTGCGGTCATGGTGTCTTAGAACAAATGCGTTAAAGAAATCATATGTTTCTGCAATAGTGAAATGTAAATGTCTAAATAATTTAGCCAGTGTAGTAAAGTTGAGTAACAAATGCAATATATCCCCATATCATCCAGTAATCAAGGAATTAATTAATGGTGGATGGAAATATCCTATAAATTTAGGAGAAATAAAGAATATAAATTGTAACTTTCTTTATAATATAGTTCTTGAACCCGATTCACACGCTTTTATTTTGGATAATGATTATTTAGCAATATCATTAGGACATAAATTAACAGATAACATTATAGATAACAATAATATATTGTATCATCCTTTTTATTCAACCGATAAGGTTCTAGATTGTATAAAAAATCTACCAGATTATCCATACGTAAAAATAGACCCAACAATGATTCATAGGAATCCAGATAATGACCTCGTTTATAATATTCAATAAATATAATTATTATTAATTTAATTATTATATATACAAAATAATTTTCTTACTATAATTTATAATGGCTAAAAGACACCGAATGTCAGTCGGTTCAAAAAAACACGCTCGTATGTCTGTTATGCGTCGTCATAAGAAGTCTAGATGCACTAAAATTAAGAGGTCCAAGGTATGCAAGCGTACACCTGGTTGCAAATATGCCAGTGGCGCCAAACGCAAATACTGCCGTAGGTCAACAAGCAAGAGGTCTAGAACTGCGAAAAAACATTCCAGAAAGCACTCTAGAAAGCACTCAAGAATGCACTCAAGAAAGCACTCTAGAAAGCATAATTAAATTAAATAACATTTTGATAAAAAATTGATATTATTTATAATAACAATAATATCAATAAAATGAGTGTATACATCGTTTATACATACAATCGTTTTTATACGGGTGCGCCAAAAATGGTTATTGGGTGCTATATAAATAAAGAAGAAGCTAAAGATAGACTTAAAACTTACGGACAAGACCCATACTTGTACTCAAGTGGGGTTTATTATACAAAAAATGGATACGTATCATTTATAAATGAATATCCATTGGGAGAATGTAATATAGAGATATTCACGACACTTTTAGAGTCTTGAAGATTTACTATATATTCTACATTATTACACTTCTTGTAGAACATCCAAATATTTTCCGTATCTTTTCTTATTTTTCCGGATCGCTCACTCGAAGTATCATTATCATTATCATTATAATTCTTATTATAATTCTTATTATTAATATAATTTAAATAATAATAATATTGTTAATCATATGAAGATTGGAATAATTGGTAATGGTTTTGTGGGTAAAGCTACGTTTCTTTTAAAATGCGACGAATTGGATATACTCGCGTATGATGTTAATCCCAAATTGTGTAATCCACTTGGAACAACATTAAATGATTTAAATGAGTGTGAAATAATATTTATTAGTGTTCCCACACCGATGAATCCCGACGGGTCTTGTCATTTAAATATTATTCAAAATGTATTAAATGATTTGGAAAGCATCAAATTTAAAAATGTAGTGGTAATTCGTTCAACCATACCCGTCGGGACAAGTGACACATTACAATGCCACTTTATGCCCGAATTTTTAACCGAAAAAAACTATGTCGAAGATTTCATAAACAATAAAGAATGGTACTTTGGTTTATTAAATAATGAACAAGACAATAATTTTAAAACTAAAATCGTCAATATGTTTAATATTGCCTTTAAATATGGTAGAATTAAATATAATAATATAATTTTTACGAACAATCGTGAAGCCGAAATGATTAAATTATTTCGAAACTGTTTTTTAGCAACCAAGGTTTCATTTTGTAATGAAATGGCCCAATATTGTCATACGGCCGGCGTCAATTATGAAACTGTTCGCAAATATGCTACAAACGATAATCGTATATTAGATAGTCACACAAAAGTTCCTGGGCCAGACGGAAAAAGTGGATTTGGAGGAACGTGTTTCCCGAAAGACATTGCCTCTTTAAAATATGAAATGGAAAATCGGGGGGTTAAATCGTATATTTTAACAGCGGCTATTGAGAGAAATGAAAATGTTGACCGAAAAGAAAAAGATTGGGAAGAAAATATCGGTAGAGCAGTAATACGGTAACAAACTTATTTAAATAACATGTTTAACATTTTAAACCACGTTTGTAATAATTATATAAAAAGTATATAAAAAGTATATAAAAAGTATATAAAAAGTATATAAAAAGTATATAAAAAGTATATAAAAAGTATATAAAAATAAATTGTATTATTATAAAATGTTGATTATCCAATCATGGTGTGGTCGTGCTGGCAATAACATGTTACAATTGGTTAGAGCAATACACTATGCGGTAATAAATAGACACCATTCAATTCATTTTCAACAACATTCATTACTAACTTCAAATATCATTACATTAGAAGATATAGAAAATATTAATAAATCACAAATTAATGATACCTTCTTTTCACTACAAAAATATAATATTATAGACCCCTCACCATATATAATGAAAGAATATTTTCAAAAATATGTTAAACCTATATTTAATATACAAATGGAAAATAATAATGATTTACATGAGAATAGTATTTACGTACATTTTAGGGGGGGTGATATTTTTTCAAGTAATCCGCATAAAGCATACGTACAACCACCATTATCTTATTATAAAAACATAACTAGAGATTATGATATCATTAAACTTGTTTGCGAGGATAAGAAGAATCCATGTATAAATGAATTATTAAAGCAAAAAAATGTACAATATATAAGTAATACATTAGAGAAGGATTTATCTATTTTATCTAATGTATCTAATCTAGTAATTGGGTTTGGAACATTTGGATTTTTGTTGTATTTAATGAATCCGTACTTAAAAAATTTATTTGTTCCCGATTTTTTTGTAAATGAATTACCAAAGGGTGAGTGGGGAAATGATATTAATGTTCATATTATAGAATTACCGAATTATATTAAAGTAGGTGAATGGAAAAATACGATAGAACAACGAAAAATCATGTTAGAGTATTAACTAGAACATATGTATTTACTCCTGTATTATTACACCCTTGAAAATTTAAACGGAACATTTTAATTCAACTGTGTATATTTGATTGCATTGCTTGAAGTTGATCGTGATTTATATTGACAGTTGCGTTTCTAAAATTACTAACATTACCAGATGTGATATTTATACATAGTCGTTTATATTTAATGTTAGCTATTTTACACCATCTAATATAATTATCTGTATTTGAATTTCCTGGATACATTTCTATCAATGTAGAACCATTTTTCATAAATATACACCATGACAATCCAGCACCATGAACACCAATTAATATATCAGTATTCGCAATTATTTCTAATTGTTCTTTAACTGTATGATTTTCCAAGTATATATAATTTATATTATATGATTGTAAATTATCCTTAACATAATCGATATTTGTTATTTCTCTTGTGCCGTTTCTTAAAATAAATGTTATATTTTTCGTGCTATTTTTTCTATATTCTATATCAAAATTATTTAATATTGTCTTTTTAAAATCGTCGAATAATGGTTCGTTATGAAAATTAATGCTTTCATTCACATGATAAATATTATTAACATTAATATATTCATTTTGTTTAAATACATCATAATTAATTTTAAACTTATTATAATCAAATCCTAATCCTTTAAAAATTAAATCATTATATGTACATTCAGTTATAATTCCTTGTCGTTCATAAAAGCCTTTAAAAAATATAGGATACATCATATCACATTCAATCTTATTATTTTTTAGATATTTATAGGTGATAAACACATGGTGCATTAAATGCCATATATTATTTATATGTGTCATAGGTATTAATAATAAATCACTACAAGTTTTTTCACTATTTTTTATAGTATCGCCTATTTTATCTAATTGAATATTTGAAAATTTCATACCGTATTCTGTAAAACTTGGTAGATTTGATTCACCATTATCTGTTAATAATTTATTTGAATCAGATGTAATTAGTAATTTCATTATAACATATAATAATGGATATAGTTAAGCAATTATAACTTAAATATATGTATTATATTATGTTATAACATGGTAAAAGTAATTGCTGAGATTGGTATTAATCACAATGGATCAATAGAAGAATGTAAAAAGATGATTATGTTGGCCAAGGTATCTGGTTGCGATTATGCTAAAATTCAAAAAAGAAATCCTGATGTATGTGTTCCGGAACATCAAAAATCAGTAATGCGAAAAACTCCTTGGGGTGAAATGACATATTTGGACTACAAACATCGCTTGGAATTTAATGAAGAACAAATTAAAGAATTATGCGAATATTCCAAACAAATTGGTATTGAATTTTTTGTTAGCGTATGGGATTTAGATAGTGTAAAGTTAATGTCTAAGTATACACGAATTGTAAAACTTGGAAGTCCGGTAATTAATGATCTAGAATTATTAAAAGCAACAAGAGAAGCATTTGATTTTGTTGTTATGAGCACAGGTATGAGTACAGAAGAAGAAATTGAAAAGGCAGTTGAAGTAGCAAAACCTGATGTAATAATGCATACTAATTCTACATATCCTTGTAATTCAGAAGATCTAAATTTGCGTTATATGGAACATTTGCGTGGAAAATATGGAAATAAGGCAGAAATCGGATATAGTGGTCATGAATATGGACTTGTAACTACCTTTGCAGCTGTAGCAATGGGTGCTACATGGGTTGAGCGACATATTACTATGAATAGAGACGATTTTGGTTCAGACCAAAAGGCAAGTATTGAACCATCAGGACTATTTAAATTAGTAAAAGGTATTAGAGAAATCGAACAAGCAACCCAGTATCCACCTGGTCCTAGAATGCAATTTGAAGGAGAAAACTTTAAAAAAGGTACTTTAAGGAAATAAATTAAATAGTATTATTTCAAGTCAGATATAACATCTATATCTAGATTATTGTTATCATCCATAATAAATGGTAAAATATTTTTACCACTTATTGTATTTTCACTTAATATTGTTGTATTTAATATATCAATATATCCATTATGTAAATAACATTGGGGTAAAATTTGTCTAGGCTGATTATAAGGTTCTTTTATACCATTTACTTCATTAAAAAGAGGTATTAATTTATTATCATTTAATGAATACATTTTAAATGGAGATTTTTCAAAAGGAATAACGCTACGTAAACTATCAAATTTCTCCTTGTTTTTAATAAATAATTTTAATGCTTTATTTATATCTTCAACATTTCTAGTGGGAGAAGTAGGTCTTAATTGTAGTATTATATCACAAGTATAATTCTCATTTGTTTTTAACCAATTCACACAATGGTTTATAAATTCAAAGTCAGTAGCTAAATCACGACTAATTTCAGATGGACGTAAAAATGGTACTTCTGCCCCATATTTTATAGCTATATCAGCATATTCTTGACTATCTGTAGATACTATTATTTTCATTTTATAATTACATTTTTGTGCTTGTTCAATTGACCATGCTAAAAGTGGTTTTCCATTAAAATCCATAATATTTTTATTTTTTATTCCTTTTGACCCTGAACGTGCAGGAATTATACATAATATTTGAACCATTTAAATATAATTAAATATAATATTTATATTTAAATGATAATTTTTGTTGATATTGATGAAACAATTTGTTATTATGAAGGAAAAAGAGATTATAAATTAGCAAACCCATATTATGAAAGAATAGAAAAAATAAATAAATTATATAAAGATGGAAATACAATTGTTTATTGGACAGCAAGGGGGAGTGTTACACAAGAAAATTGGTTTGAAATTACTTATAAACAATTAATAGAATGGAAATGTAAATTTCATGAATTAAGAATGGGGAAACCAGCATATGATTTATTTATTGATGATAAAAATATTAATAGTGATGAATACTTTAAATAAATAAATAATATTAAATAAATAATATTAGATAAATTAATACACAAACACTTAATCAAAAAGATATTATATGGTGCTTTTGTGGAAAAAACCAACTCAAATA
>Ga0209192_10001162_pt1 | contig 22021 bp, 22 predicted proteins | sample ArcticOcean_MG_C_11_FD_187433 | JGI IMG/M metagenome (GOLD analysis project Ga0209192, IMG submission 187433) | Marine microbial communities from western Arctic Ocean - ArcticOcean_MG_CB2_154 (SPAdes) (version 2) | ecosystem: Environmental > Aquatic > Marine > Oceanic | place: Arctic Ocean... | reverse complement strand
TAGAAAATGACTTAACTAATTGGACTAATCCAATAGGTTTTGATTTAGCTAATATTGGTCTAGTTACCGCTTTAGGTTATCTTACATTTAGAGAAGTTAGAGATTGGAAAACTAATAGACCTAAAATGCAAGAATGGTATCAAAATATAGGATCAAACCTTCCAGGATTTGATGAAACCAAGCCTTATAGTGCTTAATAATTTTAAGGTCTGATTAATACAGCTCGAAAGTCATTTACATTAGTTAATGTTGGAGATGTTATAATAAGGTCTCCAATTGCTTCAAAAAAAGAATAGGCATCATTATTCATTAAGTAATCTAACGGATTTAAGTTATTTGACTTCGCTTTATTTAATGTGTTTGAAGAAATATATGCACCTGCGTTATCTTCAACGCCATCAATGCCATCTGTATCAATAGCAAGAGCATCTATATTTTTATTTCCCTTTAAAGTAATAGCCATTGATAACATGAATTCTGAATTCCTTCCTCCTCTACCATTGCCTTTAACAGTAACGGTTGTCTCTCCTCCTGATAAAAGTAAAATTGGTTTTTTAAGGTAAATATCATTAAATTTTTTATTTTTTTGGATATCTAAGGCAAGCTCAGCCATTTTTTTTCCTTCTGTAGACGCTTCTCCTTCTAAAGAGTCAGATAAAATTATTGGAATATAACCTTCTATCTCTGCAGTTCTTGCTGCGGATTTTAAGGCCATCATAGGTGTTGAAATCATATGCATGGGTGCATCTATTAATTTAGGTAAAGTATGACGTAATATTATTTCTTCAATTTTAGGATTAATATTTATTCTATATTTTCTTAGGATAGCAATTGAATCTTCATTTTTACCTGTCGCTTGAATAGTAGGTCCTGAACCAATATATGAAGGATCATCTCCTGGAATATCAGAAATCATGTAAGTTGTAATTTTTGCAGGATAAATTACTTCAGCTAGTCGGCCACCTTTTATTTGTGATAAAGATCTTCTTACAATATTCATTTCATCAATAGGAGCTCCAGACATTAATAATTCTGAGCTAATTCTTTGTTTTTCTTTAAACGTAATTCCATCTAGAGGTAATGTTAATAAAGATGATGCACCCCCAGATATAAGAAAAATAACATGATCTTTATCAGTCGTTGATTTTGCTAAATTAAATAGTTTTCTAGTGGCATCTAAACCAGCTTGATCTGGAACTGGATGAGAAGCTTCAATAACTTTGACAAATTTTGTTTTTGTATAGTGTCCATATCTAGTGATAACTATACCTTCAATGGGAAAATCATAAGATTTTTCAAATTCAGAAGCCATGCTTGCTGCGGCTTTCCCAGCTCCTAAAACAATTAATTTACCAGGAGGTTTTTCTAGAACAAATTTAAATTTATCTTCCGGCATTGCTGCTTTTAAAGCTGTTTTCATAACATGCTTCAGAGATTTTTCTATTTCAATCATAAATTTTAGCTCTTAAGTTTTTTGTTAAGAATGTTGACTAACATGTTAAATAAATTCAGTATAAATGAAATTTAAATTTAAATATATATTATCACAGGAATAACATGTCTATTATTGAAAACACAATTATTGAAAATACTTTATTAATAACGTTAAATAATCCAGAAAAAAGAAATTCAATGATACCTGGTTTTCATGATGAATTACAAGAATCAATAAAAATGGCAGAAGAAAATAAAGATATATACTCTATAGTTATAACAGGTGCTGGAGGATTCTTTTGCGCCGGAGGAGATTTAAATAGTTTGCAAACAAGACGAACTATGACTGAAGACGAAAGGTATAAATCTTTAAATAATTTAAATGGATCTATTAAATCAATATATAACTGTTCAAAACCAGTTATTGCAGCTGTTGAAGGAGGTGCCGCTGGAGCAGGAGTATCTTTAGCTATGGTGTGTGATATTGTTGTAATGAGTGAAAACACATTTTTATCCCTTGCTTATGTTAAGATTGGCCTTTCGCCGGATGGCGCAGCTACTAAGTTTTTAGCGGATACAATGCCACGTCAATTATTATCTGAAATGGCAATGCTGGGTGGGAAAATTGCATCCTCTAGATTGTTTCAAATAGGAGCAGTTAATGTTTTGTCTCAAAAAGGAAAAGCAAAAGATGATGCTTTGGAAATATGTAAAAACTTTGCTAATCTCCCAAAAAACTCAATATCAAGAATAAAAAAACTAACGCAATCAGCTTATGCAAATACATTTGATAATCAAATGAAATTAGAAACAGATTTTATGGTAATATCTCAAGGAGATAAAGAAAGTATAGAAGGTATTGATGCTTTTCTTGAAAAAAGAAGTTCAAATTTTAAAAAATTAAGATAATTTAATTACTACGGCATATTGTTTGCATATTAAACTTATGTCAGTTTATAAAAATAAAATATATATAAACAAATTATTCTTTATTTTAATAATATTTAGTCCAATTAATGTATTCGCTTCAGTTCAAGCTAATTTAGTTTGCGAAAAAATTATAAAAAATATTGAGAGTTTAACTGAAATTCCTAAAGGTTTATTATTAGGAATAGGTAAAACAGAGGCTGGAAGAATTATAGATAAAAAAGAATTAAGAGTTTGGCCTTGGACTGTTAACCATGCTGGAAAAAGTCTTTTTTTTGATAACAAAAAACAAATGAAAAATTATGTATTAAAACACCTTTCAAAAGGAGATAACAATTTAGATGTTGGTTGTATGCAAGTTAATTTAAAATGGCATAAACATAATTTTAAAGAAGTTAATGACATGATTTCTCCTGAACCAAACATCTCATATGCAGCTTCATTTCTTATTCAATTAAAAAGTAAATATGGTAATTGGAATGAAGCAATTAAGCATTACCATTCTTCAAATCCTATTAAAAACAAACCTTATTTAAATAAAGTTTTAGCTTATTGGAAAGTGAAGGATAAAAAACCTACTTATGCATTAGCTAATATTAAAGATAAAAAGAATAGCTTTGATGAAAAAAAATCAGAATTAGCATCTTTAAAAAGTAGACAACCTTTTCTTTCGGAAAGATGGGAAAAAGTTTCATTCTTTAGGAAAGTGTTTTTAGAAAAATAGCTTTTCACTATTGATTAAAAATAGAATATGTACTTAGTTAAGTAGTTAACTATTTATGTATAGTTGATTTTAAATTAGTGGGGAAATAAACGATGAATGTTAAAGAAGCTTTTGTATCAAGAAGATCAGTTAGAAGATTTTTGCCAGATAGCGTTTCTAAAGAAAAAATTGAAAACATTTTAGAAGGTGCTGCATTTGCCCCTAGTGGTCACAATATTCAGCCATGGCATGTTTATGTAGTCCAAGGTCAAAAAAAGCTAAGTATTACTCAGTCAATTATAGATGCTATAAAAGACGGTTCTTCTAAAAATATGAAAACGGAATTTGACTATTATCCAACTGAATGGTTTGAACCATTTGTTTCCAGAAGAAGAGCAGTAGGTTTTGAGTTATATAAGCTTCTTGAAATAGGAAGAGATGATTTTGAGGCAAGAGATAAGCAAATGCAGGAGAATTTTCACTTTTTTGGAGCTCCAGTAGGAATGTTTATTACTATGGATAAGAGACTTGCAACAGGTACTTTTATGGATGTAGGGATGTTTATCCAAAGTATTTTAGTAGGAGCAAGAGGTGAAGGGTTGCATTCATGTGGACAAGTCGCTTTTACTAAATTTCATACATTGATAGCAGAACAATTAGAGTTTAAAGAAAATGAAATGCTTGTTTGTGGAGTATCAATTGGTTATGAAGATACAAGCGCTGCTGAGAATGCTCTTAGAGTAGAAAAATTACAATATTCAGATTTTACTACTTTTTTATCTTAAATAAGAACATAGTAAAATTATATTTAATTCTTTAAATAATAGGTTTTAAGAAAATGAGAGTTTTATCGTTTAATAGTTCTAAAAGTTATTCGATTCCTGATTTGTATTTAAATATAGGTCATCTATTAGATCATTTTATGATGCTCATTTTTGCTAAAGCAGCTTTTGATGCTGGTAGAGAATTTGGCTTAAGTTATGAAGAAATAATAGTATATGGAACATTGGGAGTTATAATGTTTGGAGCCGCTGCCCCTTTAGCTGGATGGTTAGCAGACAAATATTCAAGAGCTATTTTAATTACAGTTTATCCTTTTGGCCTAGGTCTAGGTGGATTGTTAGCAAGTCTTTCTTATTCAACTGAAATGTTAGGAATATCTCTTGGTGTTCTTGGTTTTTTTGCAGCTATATATCATCCAGTTGGTATTGCAATGTTAACTAAAAGACCTGGAAAAATTGGATTAAGAGTTGGTGTGAATGGTGTATGGGGTAATATGGGGGTAGCAGCCGCACCTGTTTTTACAGGTATTTTAATTGCTTATGCTGATTGGCGATTAGGATTTCTTCTTCCTTCAATTTTTTGTATTTGCTTTGGTTTATTTCAACTTTTTGCTTTTGTAGAAAACGAGGAAATTAATTTAAAGAATATTAAAAATAAAACTGCATCAACTTTATCATCTCCATTTAGTGAAGGGTGGAAAATAGTATTATTTGCTTTAAGCATAACAACTCTTTCAGGCGGATTTATTTTTGGGGCTTTAACTTTTTTGATACCAAGGTTATTTGAAGTCAGTATGGTACAAATTTCTACTGATGTAGCTATTACAGGATTGTTAGCAGGGTTAGTTTATGCAATAGCCTCATTTTCTCAAATTGGAACTGGCTGGTTGGTTGATAAGGTTCCCCCCAAATACGTTTTATCTGCAATGGGATTAGGGCAGTTAATTTTTATTTATATTGCCAGTCAATCATCAGACTATAATCTTTTATTTATAATGTTAGCTGCAATGATATTTGTTTTTGGCCAAGTACCTATAACTGATGTTATTTTAGTAAAATACGTTCAAGATAGTTGGAGGGGAAGAGTGCTTTCCATTAAATTTATGGTTAATTTATCTGCTGGAGCAAGCGTATTACCTATTACATCTTTATTACTCAAAAATGGATATAACTTTTCTTTTGTATTACAGTGTTTGTCAGTAATTTCTATAGCCGTAATCATATCAGGGTTACTATTGCCAAATAAAGAAAAAGAATTAATACCAATTAAATAAAATAATAATTTATCATAAATTTTAATTATGAAAAAAACTTAATTTATTTTAGCTGAATCTATTGATAACCCACCTTGTTCATTAAGAAAATCAATAATGCCTTCTATACCTTGACTATTTTTCATTTGACCAAAAACATAAGGTAATTCTTTTCTTGCTAATTTTACATCATTGGTCATCAAATTAAGGTTTACTCCTACATATGGAGCTAAATCCGTTTTGTTTATTAAAAGTAAATCAGACCTAGTAATAGCAGGTCCTCCTTTTCTAGGAATATCACCTCCCATACCAACATCAATAACATAAATTGATAAATCTACTAACTCTGGACTGAAAGTGGCTGCTAGATTATCTCCACCAGATTCAATTAAGATCAAATCTAAATCAGGAAAATCTTGTTTTAATTCGTCAACAGCGAGTAAGTTTATGGATGCATCTTCTCTAATAGCTGTATGAGGGCAACCTCCTGTTTCCACACCTTTAATTCTTTCTAGAGGTAAAGCCTGAGCTCTCATTAGGTACTCAGCATCTTCTTTAGTATATATATCATTGGTAATTACAGCCATTGAAATTATTGGAGATAATTTCTTACATAAAGCTTCTGTTAAACTTGTTTTTCCAGCTCCTACTGGGCCGCCAATTCCTACTTTAAGTGGACCAAAATTTTTTTTCATGTTTGATATATCCTATTTTTTTCAGTTTCATGATACATGCTAGTTAAGTCTGATAGAAAACTAGCGCTTCCTATATCAGTTATTTTATAATCTTTATATATTAGAGCTTGCTGTTTAATTATTGGGATTAAGTTTAATAAAATTTTCTGTCCATCACTTTGTCCTAGTGGAATATGTTTAATGCCTATTATAATTAAGTTTGATACAAAACTTTGCAAAAAGGCAATTATAAGATGTTTTATAGGAATCGAAAAATATGCTCCAGCTTTACCTATTGCAACAGGGAAAGATAAATTATCTTCGATACTATAATTCCAATTTTCTTTGATATTTTTACAAAAGGATTTACCAAGTTGAGTTGTTTCTATCCATCTTTCTTTTGATGGACATAAGGCAAAAGCTAAATCATTAATATTTAGACCTCTGTATGAGTTTGCTAACAAAATACAATCAGTTTTCCCTGATCCATAAAAAACTAAATCACTTATCCAATTTTCTAAACTTAAACTATTTTTTACAAAACCGATTTCAATAGCTGTCTCTAATCCATGTGAAAAATTATAACTTCCTATTGGAAAGTTAGGGGAAAACCATGATTGTAAGATTTGATGATAATCAAATTCAGTTTTTTTATAATCAGTGACTATGCCCATGAGTCCTTCCTAGGCCGTAAGCCCCACCTTCAGGATTAAATTCTTCTTTAATTTTTTTAATGGTTCCTCCAAGTGTAACTATTAAATTTTCAATAGTTTTATCTTGTTTGATTAATAATCTATCTTTTTCAATTTGACATGGTATGTGTCTATTTCCTATATGCCATATTATTTTCATGAGGTTTTCACTAATTATTTCTAATAAATCTTCTTTTGCAGATTTAATTAAAATTAAAGAACCATCATTTAATAGAAGACCACTATTATGGTTTAATGAAACAGTTTCTGGAAGGTTTACTAAAAATTCTATTTGATTATCAGATACTAATTTTTTTCTTCTAATAAATCTTTGATGATAAGACAAGGTTATAGTGTCTTTTATCATTTCGTTTCTAGGATGAGATATAATTTTTTCTACTATCATTATTGTCCTCTAAAATAAAAAGTAACGTTGGGCTAAAGGTAATTCAGTTGCTGGTTTACATGTTAGTAAATTTCCATCGGCTCTTACTTCATATGTTTCAGGATCAACAGATATATCAGGACAATAACTGTTAAAAACCATGTCGCTTTTAGAAATGTTTCTTGTGTTTTCCACTGCTATAGTTTCTTTAGCTAAGTTTAAATTATTTAAATTACCTGAATCTATTGAACTTTTACTTACAAAAGTTATTGAGGATGTTTCTAAGGATCGTCCAAAAGAAGCAAACATTGGTCTTGAATAAACTGGTTGAGGGGTTGGAATGGAAGCATTAGGATCTCCCATTTGAGCGCATGCAATGCTTCCACCTAACATAACAATCTCAGGTTTAACTCCAAAAAAAGAAGGTTCCCATAAAACTATATCAGCTCTTTTACCTTCGGTAATTGAACCAATATGTTTAGATAAACCATGAGCAATAGCAGGATTAATTGTATATTTAGCAATATATCTTTTAACTCGTAAGTTATCGTTTTCACCTTTTTCTTCTTTTAGACGACCTCTTTGAACCTTCATTTTATGAGCTGTCTGCCAAGTTCTTATGATCACTTCTCCAACTCTTCCCATAGCTTGACTATCTGAGGCAATTATTGAAAAAGCACCTAAATCATGAAGAATATCTTCAGCGGCAATAGTTTCTTTTCTTATTCTACTTTCTGCAAAAGCAACATCTTCAGGAATTGATTTGTCTAAATGATGACAAACCATAAGCATATCTAAATGTTCTTCAAGTGTGTTGATAGTATAAGGTCTTGTAGGGTTGGTTGAAGATGGGATCACATTTTTATTCCCACAAACTTTAATTATATCAGGGGCATGTCCCCCACCAGCACCTTCAGTATGAAAAGCATGAATAGTTCTATTTTTTATTGCTTGAATAGTATTTTCTACAAAACCACTTTCGTTTAATGTATCAGTATGGATCATAACTTGAACATCCATATCATCAGCAACGTTTAAACAGTTATCTATAGCGCCTGGTGTTGTGCCCCAATCTTCATGAAGCTTCAACGCACATGCACCAGCTTTAACTTGTTCAACTAATGCTTCTGGCTTTGAGGCATTACCCTTGCCTGCAAAAGCTAGATTCATTGGAAAAGCATCTGCCGATTGAAGCATTCTTCCAATATGCCATGAACCAGGTGTACATGTCGTTGCCAAAGTTCCGTGAGCTGGCCCTGTTCCTCCTCCAAGCATTGTTGTCAACCCTGAATGAAGGGCATCATCAATTTGTTGAGGACAAATGAAATGAATATGACAATCAATTCCTCCTGCAGTAATCAATTTTCCTTCTCCAGCTATTATTTCTGTTCCTGGGCCAATAATTATATCAACTTTGGATTGTGTGTCTGGATTTCCTGCTTTACCTATTTTATGAATTAAACCATTTTTAATGCCTATGTCTGCTTTATAAATTCCATTCACATCAACAATTAAGGCATTAGTTATAACAGTGTCTACAGCCCCATTTTTTCTAGAAACTTGAGATTGTCCCATTCCATCTCGAATTACTTTACCTCCACCAAATTTTACTTCTTCTCCATAAGTTGTATAATCATGTTCAACTTCAATAAATAAATCTGTATCAGCTAATCTTATTTTATCACCTGTAGTTGGTCCGTACATGTCTGCATATGATGATCTTGAAATTTTTGAAGTCATTAAAGCGCTCCCATGATTTTTTGATTAAATCCAAAAATATTTCTTTTACCTTTGATTTCTATTAGTTCAACATCTCTAGTTTGACCAGGTTCAAACCGAATTGCAGTTCCAGAAGCTATATTTAAACGCATCCCAATAGTTTTTTTTCTATCAAAAGAAAGATATTCATTGCTTTCAAAAAAATGATAATGACTTCCAACTTGAATTGGTCTGTCTCCAGTATTTGAGACTTTAATTTTGAATGATATAGATCCTTCATTTAAAATTAAATTTCCAGAAACTGTTATAATTTCTCCAGGCTTCATCTTTTTCTCCTTTATCTTATAGGGTGATGAACTGTTACAAGCTTTGTTCCGTCTGGGAATGTAGCTTCAACTTGAACTTCATGGATCATTTCAGCAATACCACTCATACAATCATTTATATTCACAACATGAGCGCCTGTTTCCATCAATTCAGCAACGGTTTTTCCGTCTCGCGCACCTTCAACAACAAAGTCACTAATCAAGGCTATTACCTCTGGGTAATTAAGTTTAACGCCTCTAGTTTTTCTATTTCTTGCAACTATTGCTGCTAAGCTAACTAATAATTTATCTTTTTCTCGTGGTGATAGTTTCATCTTAACTCCTCAATTATTCCATACTTTAGGGATAGTATTATTTGACACACATAATAAAATTTTCTTTTGAATTTTTTTTAAATGATAGGCATCATTTGAAATTATTCTTATAAGCATTTTATCATTCCAACTTGAATAGGCAATATGCTTCATATTGAAGCCTTCTATAGTTTTTATTAATTTCATTTCATTTTTTAAAAATTCTTTTCCATATAAAAAAATATTGCATATGGAGATATTGTTTTGCGCAGTAGCTAATCCAGAGAGGATATTTTTAATATCACCAGATAAACTTAAAGCTTCAGCATGAATTAGTTTATCCTCAACATATATTCTCCAATTATCAAAAAAAAATCCTTTTTCTAGGTTTTCATTCATTGCTGTGCGGCCAAATATACTTGCTTCAGATAATAAAAAATTTGAATCTGTATTTAGGTTCACGTCAATTTTTCTATTTAAATTACAATTATCAAATAAAATAAGTTCTTGAGGAATCCAAAACAAACTACTATCACTATCAATTGATAAATTAATTTTAATTTGTCCACTACTTTCATATCCCTTATAAGCTCTTTCTGCGGCCTGTGTAGTTACAAAAACCTTTGATTTTTGTATGTCTATATTATAACTAAATAGATCTCCGCTTGTGATACCGCCAGCGGTGTTTACTAGAACAAGTTCACTAAATTCATTATAGCATTTAGGATAAAAAACTTTAGCTGAACCTGATTGATAAAATTTATTAATTTTATTATTAATTATTTTAACATCAATCTTCCCATAAGCTCTTTCAAATTTTTTATTTGTATTCAGCATTTAAATACTTACAGCCTTTCTTAATTTGGCTTTATTTATAGTTGTTTTTTTACCCTCATATATTATTTTCCCTCTTGTAAGGGCAATAATATTATCTGCTCTTGCAAATGCAAAATCAAAATATTGTTCAACAAGAATAATAGCCATATTTTTTTGTGACTTCAAATAGTCAATAACTTCTCCAATTTGTATAATGATATTGGGCTGTATGCCCTCTGTAGGTTCATCCATAAGTAATAGTTTAGGTTTAGTTATTAAAGCTCGTGCAATTGCTAGTTGTTGTTGTTGTCCTCCAGAAAGATCTCCACCTTTTCTGGAAAGCATTTTTTTTAAAATGGGAAATAAAACAAAAATTTCTTCAGGTATAAATCTCTGATCTTTTTTCAACACAGAAAACCCTGATTTAAGATTTTCTTCAACAGTTAATAAAGGAAAAATAAATCTTCCTTGAGGTACATAACCTACTCCATGAGAAGCTAATTCATAAGGCTTAAGGTTTGTAACATCTTTATCATCTAAATAATAATTGCCTGAACTACTTGGATGATTGCCAGATAGAACTTTTAATAAAGAAGTTTTGCCAACTCCATTAGATCCCATTATACAAGTTATCTCTCCAATTACAGCATTCATAGAAATTTGAAAAAGGATTTGTGATGAGCCATAATGAAGACAAATTTCATTAGTTTTAAGCAATGTCATCTCCCTAAATATACATCAATTACTTTTTTATTTTTAGATACATAATCAAGAGAGCCTTCAGCTAGAACGCTGCCTTCATGTAGAACTGTTACTCTGCATTCTAACGCTTTAACAAATTCCATATCGTGTTCAACAACAACAACTGAATGATTATTAGATAAATCTTTTAATAGTTTAACAGTTTTATTTCTTTCAGGAGCAGTCATTCCAGCAGCAGGTTCGTCAATTAACAATAAATTAGGTTTTTGTGCTAAAAGCATTCCAATTTCTAACCATTGTTTTTGACCGTGGCTAAGCTCTCCAGCTAAAGATTTTAATTTTTCTAAAAGGTTCACTTCAGTAGCTATATTTAAAATCTCTTTTTTATCATTTGAAGAAATTTTATATAATAGTGTGGATATTGGGTTTCTAGGTTTTTTTAAAGATAACATTATATTATCAAAAACTGTTTGAGACTCTATTAATGTTGGTTTTTGGAACTTTCTGCTAATTCCAAGTTCAACTATTTTTGCTTCGCTCATTCGCAATAAAGATAAATTTTTTTTACCCCACAAAACCGTCCCTGAATCAGGTTTAGTTTTGCCAGTAACAATATCCATAAATGTGGTTTTACCAGCACCGTTAGGTCCTATGATAGCTCTTAATTCATTATAGGCTATTGAAAAACTTAAATTATTAATTGCCTTAAACCCATCAAAGGATACATTTAATCCGTTTGCTTCTAATAAAATAGTCATGTATTTACTTTTTCCTGAAAATTGTTTCTATTAATCCACCTATCCCTTTGGGGGCATATAAAGTTGTTATTACAAAACTTAATCCCAAAATTACTGTCCACCAGTCAACCCATTTTACCGTAAACAAACCAAGGTTAATATCTGGTATTTGTCCTCCTGTGAAATAACTTGAAGCTAGCGATACAAAAGCAGCTCCAATAACAGCTCCATATAAGCTACCTCGTCCTCCAATTGCCACCCAAACGGCAAGATATATTGAAGCTATAGGTGCTAATTCAGCTGGATTAATTATTCCAGCTTGAGGGTAATATAATGCCCCAGCTATAGCTGACATAATTGCGGTTATTACAAAAATAAACAATTTATAGCTTTCTACTTTATATCCCAAAAACCTAACTCTAGTTTCATTATCTCTAATTCCAGTTATAACATTCCCTAATTTACTTTTTATAATTAGATTACATATTAAATAAGTTAATATTAACGTTATTGAGCTTGCTATAAAAAACCAGACTGATAATTCAGCTTGAGAGATTTGACCTAAATTAGGAATATTTTGTAATCCTGAAAGTCCATTATTTCCTCTTAAACCACTATTATTTTGAAATAAGTATAGTGAAAGTGCTAGCGTCATGGCTTGTGTTAAAATTGAAAGATATACTCCTGTTACTCTTGATCTAAATGCCAACCAACCAAAAATAAAAGCTAAAATACCAGGTACTAATATAATTAAGAAAAGATGGATAATAATAGAGTCAGCAAAATACCATATGGTTGGAATATCACCTGAGCCCACAACACCAAATATTTGATTCCCTATAGCTTCATTCATTTCTTGATCAGTTAGGGGTAAAACAATGTTTTCTGAAGAGTTCATAACTATGTTTTTAGTTCTTTCAAACATGAGCCACATTCCTATCATATAGCCACCAAGTCCAAAAAAAGCAAAATGTCCTAGTGATAAAATTCCACAGTATCCCCATACTAAATCCATAGCTAAAGCTACGATACATAAGCATAATGTTTTACCTAGGATTTTCAAAAAACTTGTTGATATAATATTAAAGCCATAAGCTTCGCTCATTGTAATAATTATTAAGGTAAATATTAAAGTAATACTTAAAAAGAAGAAAAGCACAGTTCTCCTGTTACACATTTTAATAAAATCAATCATTATCATTAATCCTCTGATGCACGACCTTTAAGCGATATTATGCCTTTTGGTCTAAATTGAATGAAAACTATTATAAATATGATCATATAAGTTTGGGCAGCAAGTGTGTTTGATGGATTGAACCATTCGATAAATTTTTGAAGCATACCTATTAAAGTAGCACCTGCAAGAGTTCCCCATATATTCCCAACGCCTCCAACAACAACAGTCATAAAACTTTGAACTATATAGTCTGAACCTATCTCAGATGTAACTTTTGAGAAAAGCCCTATAGCAACTCCAGCTATTCCAGCAATGCCAGAACCGAAACCAAAAGTAAGCATGTTAATTCTATCAGGATTTATTCCCATACTTGATGCCATCATTGGATTTTGAGTAACAGCTTTTGTCTCTAATCCTAATCTTGTTTTATTCATAATTAACAAAATTAAAATTAGAAAAATAATACCTAGCGTGAATATAGCAATTCTTATCAAACTAATTGAGAGTACATCATTGATAATAAATGCTCCTTCTAACCAATCGGGTGAAGTAAGGGGCATTGCTTGAGTTCCAAAAATATTTTTAGCAATTTGTTGAAATGCAATACTGATTCCAAAAGTAGCCAATAATGTATCAAGAGGGTTTTTATACAAATGTCTTATTACTAATCTTTCCATTGCGACACCAGCTAAGAATGTGACCATAAACGCTAGAGGAAATGCTATAAGAAGTGATAGAGTGTGATTTGGAATAAATAGTTGAACAACATAGCCTGTATATGCACCTATCATAATAAATTCGCCATGAGCCATATTTATTACTCTCATTACTCCAAAAGTTATTGCTAAACCTATGGCTGCTAAAAAGTAAATTGAAGAAAGGCTTAATCCATCTAAAAATAAATCTAAATATTTATAAATATCTACTTTATAAATTATGTCATTTAAAATTTTTTTACTAATTTTAATAATGTCATAATCAGGTTCGTTATAGATGGCATAAAAATAGCTTTTTTCTAATAATTTGTTAATTTCTAGTTCTTCAATAATAGGAGGAACTTTCCCTAAATCAGCTAATAAGCTGTATGCATTATTTCTAGCTTGATCTGTATTCAAAGAAGAAACGAGAATATTCTCAATTTTTCCTTTATTTATATTTTGCTTAAGTAAATCATCTCTTTTTTCAGAAGAAATATAATTTTTTAATAAATTTGATTGTATTAGCAATTTTATAGCTTGTTCTCTTGGCAATTCGGGTTTTTTTCCAAAATAAATAAAAGGTTTATTACTGGATCCATCTGTGTTTTTGACTGTAACATCAGGTATAATAATTCTAGCTAAATTAAGCATTTCAGGTTTTTGAGATGAAACGTATATTTTAGTTTGAAGAAGATTTGAAAGGATACCTCTAGCTTCAATTGCCATATTATCTTTGAGAGAAGAAATGGCTGAAATTCTATTTTTTTTATTTTTGCTAAATTTTATTGTTCCAAATATTAATAACTCTTTCATTCTTTGTTTAAGAATTTTGTCTTTTTCTTTTGCTAAAGCAGTTTCTAATAGAACCAAGTATTCAGGTTGGAATTTTCTAGAAAGGTTCTCTAAACTTTTTTCTCTGATTAATCTATCTTCATTTAAGATTTCAAAACCTACAAGAGCATTTGATATTTTTGATCTAACTCCACTATTTGGTTTAATGTTTCTAATTTCTTTTTTTGAAAATAAACCCAAATTTTCACTATTTGTAAATTTTATTAATTCATAACCTTTTGAACTTTTTTGCTTAATAATCGTAATAACATTATTTTTTTTAATAAAATAAAGTTTTTTATTTTTCCACAATTTAAGAAATTGTTCGATTTTTGGAGATTTAGTGGATAATAATCTATCAATAACTGGTTCAATTGTTTTTGATGAACTTTTAGAAATAAGTTTAAAATCTTCTATCAAAATTTTATTAAAATAATCATTTTGTGAAGCATAACAGTTGTTAAATGTTCCAAAAAAGAAAGTTATTATAAATAAAATTTTAAGTGAATGCATGATTAAATCCACTGTAGAGCTAATATGATAGCCCTACAGTTATATTTTTTAAATTAAAGGAAATTAGTAATTAGATTTCAATTGAACGCATGTTTTAGTTGTTGAGTTATACATTCCACAACCTAATGTTTTCCAATCTGATACTAATATTTTTGATGCTGGAAGAAAGTCGGTCCATGCGTCACCAGGAACCTCTTTGGTTTGACTGATAATATCAAACTGTCCATCAGCAGTAATTTCACCTATTAGAACAGGTTTTGTTAGATGATGATTAGGGAGCATTTCTGCTATTCCGCCCGTTAAGTTAGGAACTTTAATTCCGTACATAGCTTTTCTAACTTCATCTACATCTGTGGTTCCAGCTTTTTCAACAGCTTTAATATACATTTCAAAACCAATTACATGGGCTTCCATCGGATCATTGGTAACTCTTTTTTCACCCATTTTATCTTTCCATTTTTTAATGAAACTTGTATTCAAATCAGATTCTGCTGATTGAAAATAATTCCATGCGGCTAAATGTCCAACTAAATTTTTAGTATCCAAGCCTGATAACTCTTCTTCACCAACAGAAAAGGCTACTACTGGAATATCATCAGCTTTTATACCAGCAGATGCTAATTCTTTATAAAAACCTATGTTAGCATCACCATTTATAGTTGAAATAACACCAACTTTTTTTCCATCAGCTCCAAGAGCAACTACGTCACCTACAATTTTAGACCAATCTGAATGACCAAAAGGTGTATAATTTACAAATATATCTGATTCAGGAATTCCTTTATCCATTAAATATTGTTTCAAAATTTTATTCGTTGTTCTTGGGTAAACATAATCAGTTCCCAGTAGAGCAAATTTCTTTACTCCTAATTCTTCTAAATAATAATCTGTTGCAGGTATAGCTTGTTGATTAGGAGCTGCTCCTGTATAAAAAACATTTTTTGAGCTCTCTTCACCTTCGTATTGAACTGGATAAAACATTAATCCATTTAATTCTTCTAATACTGGAAGGGCAGACTTTCTAGAAACAGAAGTCCAAGAACCAAATATTACATCAACTTTTGATACAGTAAGAAGTTCTCTTGCTTTTTCTGCAAACAAAGGCCAATTTGAAGCAGGATCGACTACTACAGGAACTATTTTTTTACCTAAAATTCCACCTTTTTTATTTTGATCTTCAATTAACATTAACATAGTGTCTTTTAATGTTGTTTCAGAAATTGCCATTGTGCCAGACAATGAATGCAATATTCCCACTTTAATCTCGTTGCTTGCGAAAGCTTTGATGCTAATCAAGCTTACAAAAGCAAAAATAGCAATTTTATTTAGTAATTTTAAAAACATTATTATTCCTTTCAATAATTTTAAAAACATGAATTTTGTTTTCAATAATGTTTTTTAGATATTCTTAAATGAATAAAATTTAAATTTTAATTTATTAATTTAGAGATCAAATTGATACTTTGATTAAATTTTAAGCTTTATTTTTAGGATAAAAAAAAATTGCCTAAATTATTAGCGTTATTATATATTCTATATTTTGAAATATATTTTTAAAATGGAAGTTTGAAAGAATCTAAATATAACTTTTTATGTTATGCTGTAATGGACTGTCCCATTATCATCAATTACACTTTTTGCTTTTCCAGTTACATCCAAATGAATTAAGTGTGCTCTTGCTTCACCAATAGCAAAATGCATTTGTTCATTTCCAATTTTACGATCAAAAATTATACTTATAGAATCCATTATTGTTATAGTTCTTTTTTCTAGTTCATTGATTAAAAGATTAAGTCTATGATTATGATGATCTATCAATGCTTGGGCACGTTGTGCACCGTCTTTGAAAGGCCAATCATGACATGGAAAAACTAAAGTTTCAGATCCAATCGATTGTATTTCATTTAAGTACTTTAAATATTTTCCTAATCTATCATCTAATGGGTCAAAAAAATTATCTGATATATTAGGGGAAATTCTTGGTAAAAGGAAATCTCCAGATAAATATAATTTTCTTTCTGAATCTAATAAAGAAATATGTTCAGGAGAGTGTCCAGAATCTGTTCTCACAATCCACTTTCCTTCGTTAGAAATAATTTCATGACCTGCTTTTATGATTTCAAATTCAGGAAGTTCATGTACTCTATTTTTATAAAGTCTTGTTGCGGGCCCCATTGCTATTATATCTTCTTCACTCATTCCTGCTCGAACAAAGACATTTCGGAAAATTTTAGCATATTCATCGTCAGGCATAGATCTAAAGGTTTTAGCAGTAAAGTGCTCTTTCTCTGTAGTGTAACAAGCTATATCAAACTTTTTTTGTAACCACCCAGCCATACCAATATGATCCGGATGATAATGTGTAATTAATAATCCAGCTACTTTTTGAGATTTCATAGGCCCTTTTATTAGAGCCTCCCAATGTTCTTCAGAATGATCAGACTTTAATCCAGCATCTAGAATAAGCCAGCCATTTGGAGTATCCATTAAAAACAAATTAACATGATTTAATCGAAAAGGCAGTTCAAAGTGGGCCCAATATAAATCTGAAGCTACTTGTGTTAACTCTCCAAAATTTGGTTTTGTAATTTCTAATTTAGTCATTTTAAGCTCTGGGTATAAGATTTAAAGTTATTTAATATGTTAATAATATACATAAATATAAATTAAGTTCTAGTAATACTATATATATAAAAAAAATATTAAATCTAATATATTATATGGTGCAAATTATCACTTTTATGACTATATTTTGAAAGTCTAATTTTATTTTTTATAAACTATTAAGAAAGAACAAAAATGAATAATTCTTTAGAAGGTATTAAAGTTCTAGATTTAACTAGAGTATTAGCTGGTCCATATTGTACTCAAATGCTTGGTGATTTAGGTGCTGATATAATTAAGGTTGAAAGGCCTGTTGGCGGAGATGATACTAGAGGCTTTGCTCCACCTTTTGTAAAGAATGATATTGGAGAAGATACGGATTTAAGTGCTTATTATTGTGGAGCTAATAGAAATAAACGATCAATAACTATTAATCTTAGTGAAAAAGATGGCCAAGATTTAATTAAAAAATTATTGGTTGATTGCGATATTCTAGTTGAAAACTTTAAAACTGGTACACTTGAAAAATATGGACTTGGTTACAAAGATTTAAAATCAGATTTTCCTAAACTGATATATTGTTCAATTACTGGGTTTGGACAAACGGGACCATATGCAGCAAGGCCAGGTTATGATGGTTTAATTCAAGCTATGGGCGGAGTTATGTCTTTAACTGGGGATCCAGATGGTGAGCCAACAAAAGTGGGGGTCCCTATTGGAGATTTAATGGCTGGCATGTTTGCTTCTGTCGGCATATTAGCAGCTGTTAGGCATCAAATTAAAACTGGTGAAGGGCAATTTATTGATATTGGAATGTTAGATACTCATGTTGCATGGTTAGCTAATCAAGGTATGAATTATTTATCAACCAATGAAAACCCGGCTAGGCTTGGAAATCAACATCCTAATATAGTTCCTTATCAAGTAATGCCGACATCAGATGGATATATTGTTTTATCAATAGGAAATGATCCAACCTTCGAAAGGTTTTGTAAGTTAGCTGGAGAAGATCAATTAATTGATGATCCAAAATTTAAAACTAATGCTGATCGCGTTTCTAATAGAGATTTTGTAACAAATACACTAAATGAAGTAACAAAAAAACATTCATCTGAATGGTGGTTAGCTGAGTTAGAAAAACAAAAAATAGGATGTGGTCCAATAAATACATTGAGTGAAGTTTTTGCTGATCCTCATGTGAAAGCACGAGAAATGGTTATAGAAATGGAACATCAAACTACAGGTAAAGCTCCGCTCAAATTAATAGCAAATCCAATAAAAATGGAGCAAACTCCTCCAAGTTATAGGAACCCACCACCATTATTAGGTGAACATACCAATCAAATATTATCTGATAGCCTTGGTTTATCAGAAGTGGAAATAAAAAATCTTAAACAAAAAGGTATAATCTAAAACCTTTTTTAATTATTTTTTAACTAATTCAAATTAGTTGCTGGGGAGGTAACTATGATAGTTAATAATGAAACAGTTCATGTTGAACAAGATAAACTTAAATCTTGGTTAAGGTTATTACTTCTATTTTCATTAGGAGTTATTGGCACAGTTGGGATGTGGTCTGTTGTTGTAGTTTTGCCATCTCTTGAAAATGAATTTGGTTTAGATAGAGGTAATGCTAGTTTATTATATGCATTTACAATGGTTGGATTTGGGTTAGGTAATTTTTTAATAGGTAAAATTACAGATAAATTTGGTATTAAAATACCAATTATTATTGCAACTATATTATTGATTGCTTCTTATCTACTTGCAATTATTTCAACTAAATTATGGCATTTACTATTTTTGCAAACTTTTATGGGATTAGCTTCAGCAACATTTTTTGGTCCTTTAATGGCTGATATTGGAAATTATTTTAATCAAAGACGAGGGTTAGCTGTTTCAATCGTAGCTAGCGCAAATTATATAGCAGGGGCTATTTGGCCACTTTTAATAAGCCGTTTTCTAAATTTTGGAAGTTGGAAAGATGCTTATTTGTGGATTGCTATTTTATGTTTTGTAATCATGTTGCCATTAATTTTAATTCTAAAAAATAATTTAATAAGGCATGATAATTTAGACAACAATCTTAATTCTAAAAATGAAATAAAAAATTCTTTTTCACCAAAAAAATTACAGTTTTTATTAATGATTGCTGGAATAGGCTGTTGTGTAGCTATGGCAATGCCACAGGTTCATATTGTTGCCTTGTGCGTTGATAGTGGCTTTGGTCTTAATGTTGGAGCTGAAGTATTAGCTGTAATGCTTTTTTCAGGAATGATAAGCCGCATTGCATCAGGAGTTTTGTCAGATAAAATTGGTCCAGTTTTAACTTTATTTATAGGTTCATTATTACAAATGATTTCTCTAGTTTTTTTTCTTCCTTTTGATAGCCAAAATTCATTATATATTGTTTCATTTATGTTTGGTCTCTCTCAGGGTGGTATTGTTCCAGCATATGCAATGATAGTAAGAAAATATCTCCCACTTTCTGAAGTTGGAGAAAGAGTTGGATTAGTTATTATGTCGACTATTGTAGGAATGGGCTTAGGAGGTTGGTTATCAGGCGAAATATATGATTTAACACAATCATATAAGCTTGCATTTGTTAACGGCATTGTTTGGAATCTGATGAATGTTATTATAGTTTCCTATATTATGTGGAAAGTTATATTTCATAAAAAAATAAGTCATAAATTTAATTAAGTTATAAGAGAGAAGTAATGAATAAAATAAAAGAATTATCAATAAATATCTATGAAATTACATATGAACTTTTTAAAATTATGATCCCTACACTTATCGTTGTTAAGTTGTTAGAAGAGTTTGGGTTTGTCACAATATTAAATGATTTTTTTGCTCCTTTGATGATTTTGTTAGGATTGCCTGAAGAGATTTCATTAGTTTTTACAACCACTATGCTTACAAGCCCTTATGCAGGTTTAATAGTATTTTCAGCTTTGCCAGTTGATATGTCTTTTACAGCTGCTCAAGCAAGTGTGCTTGGATTGTTAATCCTATTCACTCATTCGTTACCAATAGAAGTTATAATATGCAGAAAGGCCGGAGTTAGAGCTCGTGCAATGATTTTTGTCAGATTAGGTTTAGGGGTTCTTTCTTGTTATTTTTTGAATTTATTTTTCCAATTTACTGGGTATATGAATTATCCAGCAACAATATTATTGCCAAGTTTAGAGAGTGCCCCTGACTTAATTAGTTGGGGAATTTCTCAGTTAAAAGGACTTGGAATGATTTTAATTATTATAATTGTGTTAGTTATAATATTAGATTTTTTGAAATATATTGGCGTCGAAAAAATAATTGAGAGAGGTCTTAAACCTTTTTTAAACTTTCTTGGTGTCGGTGAAAAGGCATCTACTATTGCAGTTGTTGGAGTTACTCTTGGAATAGGCTTTGGAGGTGGTCTCTTAATTAAAGAAGTTAAAACTGGAAAATTACATTATAGAGATGTTTTTGGAGTATTGGTTTTAGTTGGGATGTTACACAGTATTATCGAAGATACTGCTATTGTTTCCTTGATTGGGGCAAATATAATAATTACTTTATTTTTGAGAACAATTCTAGCTTTATGCTTTGTCTACATATTAATGAGGTTGGGTTTAAATTTTACTAAAGAGTTTTGGCAAAAATGGATTACTAATTACAATATTCCAGATTATAAACCTTAATTTTAAGGTTTAATTTCAGAATTATCCCAAGCAAATATTTTGCCATTATCTTTAATGGTTTTTAATGAAATCACTTCTTTAAGTTTTCCTGCAGAGAATTCAGGAGAGAAATATTCCATATTCTTTCTTTGAAAAGGTTTAGACAAAGCTGAATTAACAGTCCCAGGATGTAATCCAAAAATAATACTATTTGGATTTATCCTCTGTTGTTCAATAGATAAGTTTTTAAGAATCATATTTAGCGCAGTTTTGGACGCTCTATATGAATACCAACCACCCAAATGATTGTCCTCAATACTTCCAACGCGGGCAGATAAAGCAGTAAATTTAGTAATTCTATCTTTATAAAGAATTGGAAGAAAATACTTACTTATTAATACTGTTGGAAAGGTGTTAGCTTCAAACATTTGTATAAATTTTTCTACGGATAGATCTTTTATAGATTTTTCAGGATTTTTTAGTGCCCCAGTTGCAATAATTATTAAATCTAATTTAACATTTAAAATTTCTGTAGCTTGTTTTAGACTGTTTTCATCTAAATAATTAACTTGTCTATTTATGATTTTTGTATCATTTGAAGAAACTTTGTCTCTAGAAAAAGCAAAAACTTTATTTGTATTTTTGCTTTTAGCATATTCAAGACATAAAGATCTCCCTATAGCTCCAGAACTTCCAAATATAGCTATATTTAAATTAGACATTAATTTACCTTGTTTAAATTACAAAAAAAAATACTCTATGATAACTAACATTTTTAATTTTTATATGTATAAATATTTTAGAGTTTAATTTTAAATAAAGGAATTTGATTTGATTAGCAATAGGCCACATTTCTTATTAGTTCATGGTGCATGGCATGGAGGTTGGGTATGGAAAGAGGTAGCTGATGGTCTTTTAAAACAAGGATATAAAGTATCTTGTCCAACTCAAACTGGATTAGGCGAAAGAAAACATTTGTTATCAAAAAATATTACATTAGATACGTTTATTGAGGACATTGTTAACCATATATTAACTGAAGATTTAACAAATGTTATTTTGGTAGGACATAGTTTCGCTGGAAGCACTA